>JACCDZ010765361.1_pt1 | contig 34790 bp, 31 predicted proteins | sample 7449551 | NCBI WGS metagenome assembly JACCDZ01 (sample SAMN15323452, study PRJNA562643) | freshwater metagenome | isolation source: river surface water | place: USA:Blue River Watershed | collected 2017-08-18 | reverse complement strand
CTTCCTCGAAGGCCGGCAGACGCCCGTCTTTTTCGGCTCCGGCGTGAACAACTTCGGGGTGATGGAGGTGCTCGACGCCCTGGTCGACCTCGCGCCCGCGCCCCAGGTCCGCAAGAGCTCGCTGCTGGTGAACAGGCAGCTGCAGGAAAAGACCATCCACCCCGAGGACGACGCGTTCTCCGGCGTGGTGTTCAAGGTGCAGGCCAACATGGACGCCAACCACCGGGACCGCATCGCCTTCGTGCGCATGGCCTCGGGCAAGTACACCCCGGGCATGAAGCTCAAGGTGCAGCGCACCGGCAAGGAGCTGCGACCCACCTCGGTGGTGACCTTCCTCTCGCAGCGCCGCGAGGCGGTGGACGAGGCCTATGCCGGCGACATCATCGGCTTCACCACCCATGGCGGCGTGCAGCTGGGCGACACCATCACCGACGGCGCCAACCTGCAGTTCACCGGCCTGCCCTTCTTCGCGCCCGAGCTGTTCATGACCGTGCTGCTGCGGAACCCGCTGCGCACCAAGCAGCTGCAGCAGGGCCTGGCCCAGCTCGGCGAGGAAGGCGCGATCCAGGTCTTCAAGCCTGAGGCCGGCGGCGCGATGCTGCTCGGCGCGGTGGGCCAGCTGCAGTTCGACGTGGTGCAGCACCGGCTGCTCACCGAGTACGACGCCGACATCCGCCTCGAGGGCTGCCCCTACACCGGCGCCCGCTGGATCACCGCGGACACGCCCGAGGAACTGCGCGCCTTCATGGACGCCTACCCCCAGCGCATGGCCAAGGACGCGGCCGACGCCCTGGCCTACCTGTGCACCTCGCCCTACGACGTGCGGCTGGCGCAGGAGCGCTTCCCCAAGATCCACTTCCACCCGCTGCGCGAGCACGCGGGGCTGGCGCTCCAGGGCAGCTGAGGCCGTTGATGCAGCCGCTGTCGTCGTGGCCCCTGGAGGACCGCCGCCGCGTGCGGGGCGTGTTCACCGACATCGACGACACCCTCACCACCGAGGGCGCGATCACGCCCGACGCGCTGCAGGCGCTCGCCGCGCTCAAGGCCGCCGGCCTGCCGGTGATCCCGGTGACGGGCCGGCCGGTGGGCTGGAGCGTGCCCTTCGCCACCCAGTGGCCGGTGGACGCGATCGTGGCCGAGAACGGCGCGGTGGCCCTGCTGCCCGGGCCCGGGGGGCTGCGCAAGATCTACCAGCAGGATGCGGCCACCCGCGACCGCAACTTCGCCCGCATGCAGGCCGTGGCCCGGCGCATCGTGGCCGAGGTGCCGGGGGCCACGCTGGCCCAGGACAGCCCGGGCCGCGAGACCGACATCGCGATCGACCACAGCGAGTTCACCCACCTGCCGCCGGAGGGCATCGCGCAGGCGGTGGCGATCATGCGGGAGGCCGGCATGACGGCCACCGTGAGCTCCATCCACATCAACGGCTGGTACGGCGACCACGACAAGTGGGCCGGCGCGCGCTGGATCCTGCGCGAGCTGGCGGGACGGGAGCTTGACGCCGAGATCGCCGACTGGGCCTACATCGGCGACTCGACCAACGACCAGCGCATGTTCGAGCGCTTCGCGCAGTCGGTGGGCGTGGCCAACATCGCCCGCTTCGTGCCGCAGCTCACGCACCTGCCCCGCTACGTCGCGCCCAGCGAGCGGGGCGCGGGCTTCGCCGAGATGGCGCAGGCCCTGCTGGCCGCGCGCTGAGGCCGCTCAGCGCCTTTTCAGTTCACACCCGCGCCAGCACCGGCGCCAGCGCCTGCCCGGTGTGGGTGCCCAGGCGCACCACCTCCTCCGGCGGCGCGCTGGCCACCACCCGGCCGCCGGCGTCGCCGCCCTCGGGGCCCAGGTCGACGATCCAGTCGGCCTCGGCGATCAGGTCGAGGTCGTGCTCGATCACGACCACGCTGTGGCCGCCGTCCACCAGCCGGTGCAGCACGCGAATCAGCTTTTCCACGTCGGCCATGTGCAGGCCCACCGTCGGCTCGTCCAGCACGTAGAGCGTGTGCGGCGCCTTCTGGCCCCGGCGCGTCACGTCGTCACGCACCTTGGAGAGTTCGGTCACCAGCTTGATCCGCTGCGCCTCGCCGCCCGAGAGCGTGGGCGAGGGCTGGCCCAGGGTGAGGTAGCCCAGGCCCACGTCCTTCAGCAGCTGCAGCGGGTGGCTGATGGTGGGCATGGAGGCGAAGAACTCCACCGCCTCGTCCACCTCCATCTGCAGCACGTCGCCGATGCTCTTGCCGCGCCAGGTGACGGCCAGGGTCTCGGGGTTGAAGCGCGCGCCGTGGCAGGACTCGCACAGCACCTTCACGTCCGGCAGGAAGCTCATGGCAATGGTGCGCATGCCCTGGCCCTCGCAGGTGGGGCAGCGCCCTTCGCCGGTGTTGAAGGAGAAGCGCCCCGGGCCGTAGCCGCGGGCCTTGGCCTCCAGGGTGTCGGCGAAGAGCTTGCGCACCGTGTCCCAGAAACCGATGTAGGTGGCCGGGCAGGAGCGCGGGGTCTTGCCGATCGGGGTCTGGTCGACCTCGAGCACCCGGTCGATGACCTGGTAGCCGGTGAGCGAACGGCAGTCGACCCAGTCCGGGTGACGGCCGGCGTCGTCGGCCTCGCGGCCGGCCTTGGTGGACCGCTTCTCGACGCCGCGCTGCACGTTCTCCAGCAGCACGTCGCGCGCCAGGGTGGACTTGCCCGAGCCGGAGACGCCGGTGACCACCACCAGGCGCTGCAGCGGCACGTCCACGTCGACCGCGTCCAGGTTGTGGAGTTCGGCGCCGCGCAGCTGCAGCCACTGCTCGCCCGCGCCGCGCCGGGGCTTGAGCGGGTGCTTCATCGCGTGCAGCAGGTAGCGGCCGGTGAGCGAATCGGCATTCGCGGTCACTTCGGCCACCGAACCCTGGGCGACCACCTTGCCGCCGCGCTTGCCGGCGCTGGGGCCGATGTCGATCACATGGTCGGCGCGGCGGATGGTGTCCTCGTCGTGCTCGACGACCACCAGGGTGTTGCCCTTGTCGCCGAGCTTGTGCAGGGCGTTGAGCAGGATCTGGTTGTCGCGGGCATGCAGGCCGATGGTGGGTTCGTCCAGCACGTAGCACACGCCCTGCAGGTTGGAGCCCAGTTGCGCCGCCAGGCGAATGCGCTGGGCCTCGCCGCCCGAGAGCGTGGGGGCGCCGCGGTCCAGGGTGAGGTAACCCAGGCCCACTTCCTCCAGGAACTCCAGACGGCTCCTGATCTCGGGAATCAGGTCACGGGCGATGCCCTGCTCGCGCACCGCCAGCGCGCCCTCGACTTGCAGCGTCTCGACCCAGCGGCGCAGGTCGGTGACCGACAGGGCCGCGACGTCGGCGATGCCCACCTGGTTGAACTTCACCGCGCGGGCCTGGGCGTTGAGCCGGCTGCCCTCGCAGCTGGGGCAGGTCTCATCGCTCACGTCCTCGACCTCGGCCTCGGCGAAGGTCTGCTCGCGGCCCTTGTTGTCGTCGTCCATGACCGAGTCGTCCAGCGCCTTGCGCTGCTCGCGGGTCAGCTTGACGCCGGTGCCCACGCAGTCCGGGCACCAGCCATGCTTGCTGTTGTAGGAGAACAGGCGTGGGTCCAGTTCGGCATACGAGGTGCTGCACACCGGGCAGGCGCGGCGCACCGAGAACACCTCCACCTGACCGATGTGGTGGTGGCGGCCAACGCCCAGCTCCATGGCCTCGCGCAGGCCGTCCAGCGGCGCCAGCAGGTGCAGCACGCCCTTGCCATGCTCCAGGGCGACGGCGATGTGCTCGCGCAGCTGCGCCTCGGTGTCCGGCCCCACCTTCACGTCGCCCACCGGCAGCTCGATGGTGTGCTCCTTGAAGCGGTCGATGCGCGGGAAGCCGGTGGTGGGCAGGAAGTCACCGTCCACCCGCAGGTGGGTGTAGCGCCGGGCGCGGGCCCAGTCGGCCAGCTCGGTGTAGACGCCCTTGCGGTTCACCACCAGGGGCGCGAGCAGGCCGACGTGCTGGCTGCGGAAGCGCTTCATGATCTGCGCGGCGATGCTGTCCGGCGTCTGCGGGCGCACCTCGGCGCCGTCCTTCACGCAGTGCTGGATGCCCAGCTTCACGTACAGCAGACGCAGGAAGTGCCAGACCTCGGTGGTGGTGCCCACCGTGGACTTGCGGCCGCCACGCGAGAGGCGCTGCTCGATGGCCACCGTGGGCGGAATGCCGTAGACCGCGTCCACCTCGGGCCGGCCGGCCGGCTGCACGATGCTGCGGGCATAGGCGTTGAGGGACTCGAGGTAGCGGCGCTGGCCCTCGTTGAACAGGATGTCGAAGGCCAGCGTCGACTTGCCGGAGCCCGAAACGCCCGTCACCACGCTGAACTTGCCGTGCGGGATGTTGACCGAGAGCGACTTCAGGTTGTGCTCGCGGGCGTTGATGATCTCGATCGCCTCGGCGCGCCGCTCGCGCACCACCGCCTGCAGCGGCCGGCCCTCCTGGGCCACCACCGCGCCCTCGCCCAGGGCCTGGTCGTAGTCACGCAGGGCGCGAGCGGTGTGCGAGCTGGGGTGCTTCTTCACCTCCTCGGGCGGGCCTTCGGCCACCAGCAGGCCGCCGGCGTCGCCGCCCTCGGGGCCGAGGTCGATCAGCCAGTCGGCGGCGCGGATCACGTCCAGGTTGTGCTCGATCACCACCAGCGAGTGGCCGGCCTCCAGGAGCTTGCGCAGCGCCCGCATCAGCTTGGCGATGTCGTCGAAGTGCAGGCCGGTGGTGGGCTCGTCGAACAGGAACAGCGTGCCCTTGGTGGCCAGGGGCTGGTTGCTGCGGCGTCCCGCTGCCTCGGCCAGGAAGCCGGCGAGCTTGAGGCGCTGCGATTCGCCGCCCGAGAGCGTGGGCACCGGCTGCCCCAGCTTCACGTACTCCAGGCCCACGTCCACGATGGGCTGCAGCGCGCGCAGCACCTCGCGGTCATGCGCGAACAGCTGCACCGCCTCGCTCACGGTGAGCTCGAGCACGTCGGCCACCGTCAGCGCGCGCGGGCGCAGGTCGCCCAGGGCCTGGCGCTCGATGGTCACTTCGAGGATTTCCGGCCGGTAGCGCTTGCCGTCGCAGTCGGGGCAGCGCAGGTAGACGTCGGAGAGGAACTGCATCTCCACATGCTCGAAGCCGGAGCCGCCGCAGGTGGGGCAGCGGCCGTCGCCGCTGTTGAAGCTGAACTTGGAGCCGGTGTAGCCCCGCTGGCGCGCCAGCGCCGAGGTGGCGAAGATCTCGCGGATCGCGTCCCAGGCGCCCACGTAGCTCACCGGATTGGAACGCGCGGTCTTGCCGATGGGGGACTGGTCGACGAAGACGACGTCGCTGATGTGGTCGGCCCCCAGCAGGCGGTCGTGCCGGCCCGGGGTCTCGGTGGCCTTGCCGAACTGGCGCAGCAGCGCGGGCGCCAGGATGTCCTGCACCAGGGTGGACTTGCCCGAGCCGGAGACGCCGGTGACCACCACCAGGCGCTGCAGCGGGAATTCGACCGACAGGTCCTGCAGGTTGTGCTCCCTGGCGCCTTCCAGCACCAGGCGCGGGGTGGCGTCGGTGACGGCGCGCTTGAAGCCCATGCCCACCTGCTTGCGGCCACCCAGGTAGGCGCCGGTCAGGGTGTCGGCCTTGCGCAGCTCGGGCACCGTGCCGTCGAAGACGATCTGGCCGCCCTTCTCGCCTGGCGCCGGCCCCATGTCGATGACGCGGTCGGCCGCCAGCATGACCGCCGGGTCATGCTCCACCACCACCAGGGTGTTGCCGGCGTCGCGCAGCCGGCCCATGGCCTGGGTGATACGGTGGATGTCGCGCGGGTGCAATCCGATGCTGGGCTCGTCGAGCACGAAGAGCGTGTTGACCAGCGAGGTGCCCAGGGCGGTGGTCAGGTTGATGCGCTGCACCTCGCCGCCCGAGAGCGTGCGGCTCTGGCGGTCGAGAGTGAGATAGCCGATGCCCACGTCCACCAGGTACTTGAGGCGTGTGTTGATCTCCTCGAACAGGAGCTTGAGCGCCTGCGCGTCCTCGCCGGCCGGCAGGGCCAGGCGCTGGAAGAAGGCGCGCAGCCGGTCGATCGGCATCAGCATCAGGTCGTGCAGCGAGAGGCCGGGCAGGCGCTCCAGCTGCGCGCGGGTCCAGTCGGTGCCCACCGGCAGGAAGCGCTTTTCGGGGGCGAGCACCGCGTCGGCGTCCTCGCGCGAGCCCAGGCGCCACAGCAGGCTCTCGGTCTTCAGGCGCGCCCCGCCGCAGTCGCCGCAGGGGGTGTAGCTGCGGTACTTGGACAGCAGCACCCGAATGTGCATCTTGTAGGCCTTGCTCTCCAGGTACTTGAAGAAGCGGCGGATGCCGTACCACTGCTTGTTCCACTGGCCCTCCTTGAAGCTGGGCGTGCCTTCGATCACCCAGGCCTTCTGCTCGGGGGTGAGCTTGTACCAGGGGGTATCGCGGGGAATGCCGGCGGTCTCGGCATGGCGCATCAGGTCGTCCTGGCACTCGGCCCAGGCGGGGGTCTGGATCGGTTTCACCACGCCGGCGCGCAGGGTGAGCTTCTCGTTGGGGAAGACCAGGCCCCAGTCCACCCCGATCACCCGGCCGAAGCCCCGGCAGGCCTCGCAGGCGCCCACCGCGCTGTTGAACGAGAACATGGAGGGCACCGGCTCGGCATAGCGGATGTCGCTGTCCGGGCAGTGCAGGCCGGTGGAGAACTTCCAGGTATCGAAGGCAGGCTCGCCTTGTGAATCCTCGCCCGTTTGGGCGTAGACCGAGAGGCGACCCGCGCCGCGCTTGAGGGCGATCTCGATCGCCTCGATCGCGCGCACCTTCTCCACGCCCTGGATGCGGAAGCGGTCGGCCACCACGTCCAGGACTTTCCGGGGGCCAGTGGGCGTGCCCACCTCGCGCTGCGCCTGCACCCGGGTGAAGCCGCTGGCGGCCAGCCACTGCTCCACCTCCTCGGGGGTGGTGGACGCGGGCAGTTCGACCGGGAAGGTGACCACCAGGCGCGGATCCTGGTCCTTCGTGCGCGCCATCAACTCGGCGTAGATGGTCTCGGGGGTGTCGTGGCGCACCGCCTGCGCGGTCTGCCGGTCATAAAGCTGCGCGGCGCGGGCGAAGAGGAGCTTGAGGTGGTCGTTCAGCTCCGTCATCGTGCCCACGGTGGACCGCGAGGAACGCACCGGGTTGGTCTGGTCGATGGCGATGGCCGGCGGCACGCCGTCCACCCGGTCGACCGCGGGCTTGTCCATGCGGTCCAGGAACTGGCGGGCGTAGGCGGAGAAGGTCTCCACGTAGCGGCGCTGGCCCTCGGCGTAGAGCGTGTCGAACACCAGGCTGGACTTGCCCGAGCCGCTGGGGCCGGTGACCACGGTGAGCTCGCCGGTGCGCAGGTCGAGGTCGAGGTTCTTGAGGTTGTGCTGCCTCGCGCCGCGGATGCGGATCAATCCCTGGGTCATGGAAGGTACTTCTCGGGTTGTGGGGCCTGAAGGCCAAACATTCTAGGGACTGCCCGACCCCGAGGTCGGGCGCGGGTCAATCCCTCGTCCCGGGGGCCAGCGCCCCCCGACCCGCGACAATAGGCCCCAGGCGCGATCCCGCTCGGGCGCCCCTCCCCGACTCTGAAAGCAGCACCTCATGGCCCACGACCCCGCACACGCCAGCCCCCGGATGCCCACCTGGTTCCTTCCCCACGGCGGCGGCCCCTGCTTCTTCATGGACTGGAACCCGCCCGACGCCTGGGACCGCATGGCCGACTTCCTGCGCAACGTCGCGGCCACCCTGCCCCGCAAGCCCAAGGCGATCGTCCTGGTGTCCGCGCACTGGCTGACGAAGGACGTCACCGTGACCAGCGGCGTCCAGCCCGGGCTGATCTACGACTACTACGGCTTCCCGCCCCACACCTACCAGCTGACCTACCCGGCCCCGGGCGCGCCGGCGCTGGCCAAGCAGATCGTGGAGACGCTGCGCGCCGCGGGCATCGCCAGTGGCGCGGACGCCGAGCGCGGCTTCGACCACGGGATGTTCATTCCGCTCAAGCTGGTCTTTCCGGAGGCCGACATCCCGGTGGTGCAGCTCTCGCTCAATGACTCGCTGGACCCGGTGCAGCACCTCGAGGTCGGCCGCGCGCTGCAGGCGCTGCGGGACGAGGACGTCCTGATCATCGGCAGCGGCATGAGCTTCCACAACATGCGCGGCTACGGCGACCCGCGCTACGGGCCGGTCTCCGACGTCTTCGACGCCTGGCTCACCGAGACCGTCAAGGCCGCGCCCGGGGAACGCGATCAGCGCCTGGCCCACTGGGAGCAGGCGCCCCACGCCCGGCACTGCCACCCGCCGCGCGCCGAGGAGCACCTGCTGCCCCTCATGACGGTCGCAGGCGCCGCCGGCCAGGACGCCGGTCGCAAGGTCTTTTCCGACCGGGTGATGGAGACCACGCTATCGGCCTTCGTCTTCGGCTGAAAGGCCCGGGCCCTCGCGGCTTCAATGCCGCGGCGCCGATGACGCGGCGCCGATGATTCGGCCCCAATGAAAAGGGGACAGGCAGGCCTGTCCCCTTTTTGCGTGCCGGCGGGCGGTTTTCCGCCAGGCGGCCCGGAGCGCCGGATGGCCCGGGCCCTTACTTGGCGGCGGAGGCGCCGGAAGCCGCGGGGGCGGCAGGCGCCGCCGAGGCAGCGGCCGCCGGCGCAGAGGCGGCCGGATGGGCGTCACCGGCGTCGTGCTTCTCACCGCTCATGTCGAGGCTGTTGCCGCCCTTGATGATGACGAACATGGCCAGCGCCGCGAAGACGATGAAGCCCACGATGATCTTCCACATGCTTTTCTCCTGGATGGGAACGGTTGGATAAGGTCTGAAAAGACTCCCCAAAATGCCGCCGGGGCTCGAAAGCCCCGGCGGCGTTTCAGGCAGTTGCCTCAGCCGAGTTTAGTCCTGGGCGTAGATGTCCACGTCCTTGGTCTCGCGCACGAAGAGCAGGCCGATGACGAAGGTGACCGCGGCGATCACGATCGGGTACCACAGGCCGTAGTACATGTCGCCGTTCTGGGCCACCATGGCGAAGGAGATGGTGGGCAGCAGACCGCCGAACCAGCCGTTGCCGATGTGATAGGGCAGGCTCATCGAGGTGTAGCGGATCCGGGTCGGGAACAGCTCCACCAGCATGGCGGCGATGGGACCGTAGACCATGGTCACGTAGATCACCAGGATGGTCAGGATGATCACGATGGTCACCTGGTCGACCTTGGCCGGGTCAGCCTTGCTCGGGTAGCCAGCTTCCTTCAGGGCGTCGACGACTTCCTTCTTGAAGGCGGCGATGGCCTTGGTGCTGTCTTCGTCGAACTTGGAGTTCACCACCTTGCCGACGGGCGCCACGATCTCCTTGTCGCCAATCTTGATCTTGGCCGGGCCGGCTTCAGCGACGGTCGCGTTGTCGTAGCTGACCGAGTTCTGGGCCAGGAAGCGCTTGGCGATGTCGCAGGACTTGGTGAAGTCGATCTCGCGGGCCACCGGGTTGCCCTGGAAGGAACAGTCACCGGCCGAAGCGGTCACCACGATCTTGTTCTTGGCTTGCGCAGCGGCCAGGTCCGGGTTGGCCGCCTTGGTCAGCATGCCAAACAGCGGGAAGTAGGTCACCACGGCCAGCAGCAGACCCGCCAGGATGATGGGCTTGCGGCCGATCTTGTCCGACAGGGAGCCGAAGACCACGAAGAAGGGGGTGCCGAGGATCAGCGACAGGGCCACCAGGATGTTGGCGGTCGCGCCGTCGACCTTCAGGACCGAGGTCAGGAAGAACAGGGCATAGAACTGACCCGAGTACCAGACCACTGCCTGGCCGGCCACCAGGCCGAACAGGGCCAGCAGCACGATCTTAAGGTTCTTCCACTGGCCGAAGGATTCAGACAGGGGCGCCTTGGAGGTCTTGCCCTCGGACTTCATCTTCTGGAAGGCCGGCGATTCGTTCATCGACAGGCGGATCCAGACGGAAATGCCCAGCAGCAGGATGGACACGATGAAGGGAACGCGCCAGCCCCAATCGGCGAAGGCGGCCTCGCCGATGGCGGTACGGGTACCCAGAATGACCATCAGCGACAGGAACAGGCCGAGCGTCGCAGTGGTCTGGATCCAGGAGGTGTAGGCACCGCGGCGACCTTGGGGGGCGTGCTCGGCCACGTAGGTGGCGGCGCCGCCGTACTCACCGCCCAGGGCCAGGCCCTGCAGCATGCGCAGCACGATCAGGATCACGGGAGCGGCCACGCCGATGCTGGCGTAAGACGGCAGGATGCCCACGATGAAGGTGGACAGACCCATGATCAAAATGGTCACCAGAAAGGTGTATTTGCGACCGATCATGTCGCCCAGGCGGCCGAACACCAGCGCGCCGAAAGGCCGCACGATGAAGCCGGCAGCGAAGGCCAGCAGCGCGAAGATGAACGCCGCATTCGGGTCCAGACCCGAGAAGAACTGCTTGGCGATGATCGCTGCGAGGGAGCCGTAAAGGTAAAAGTCGTACCACTCGAACACGGTGCCCAGCGAAGAGGCGAAGATCACCTTCTTCTCTTCGTTGGTCATCGGCCGGACGTCGGAACTGGCCATGGATTTGTCTCCTGTAGGTGCAGCGCCGGAACGTGGCGCTTAAACCCATTGTTCGATCCGCCTCTGACCTCCCCCTTGCGCCAAACCAACCAGGGCTTGCGTCAAACTTAAACAGTTCTGACGAAATAGGTGGCAACCCGAGGGCGTCGTTTCATATCGCGTCAATTTTCTTGACGCGTCGCAGCAAAAGAAGCCGGGCTGCGAAACCGGCGGGAGACGAAGCGCCTGGCACCTCAGGGCTGCCGTCCTGCCTCCGGGAGGCCGGCTTGCGCCTCCAACCGGTTCATGCGTCGCGCATAGATCCAGGTGATGAACCAGTAGGCGACCAGCGCCCCCTGGGCGCCGACCCAGAAGCTGAAGGGCCAGCCGAAGAAGTCGAAAGCCAGGTCCCGCGCGAAGAAGGCAATGCCGAAGCTCACGCCGAACCACAGCGCCAACAGGCTGGCGGTGAGGCCCAGGCCCTGGCGCCAGCGTGCCGGGGGGTCGGTGTCGGGTCGCATCGCGGCGGTCCCCGCTCAGTCCTGGCGCCGCAGGCCCGAGGGCCGCTGCGTGGCGGTTTCCCAGTCGCCGGATGCGAACCAGGCGTCGCCCTCCAGGTAAGCGCGCAGCATGGGCAGGGCGTCGAAGCCCCAGAACACCTTGTCGTCGACGGTGAAGCTGGGCACGCCGAACAGGCCGCGGGCGATCGCGTCCTCGGTGTTGGCCTTGAGTTCGGTCTTCACCGCCTCGTCGCCGGGTCCGCGGGCGGGCTTCAGGACCTCGGCCAGCTGCTGCAGGCGCTGGGGGTCGGCGGCATCGGCGCCGCCGCGCCAGACATGGCGGAAGCAGGCCTCGGCCACGTGGCGGCTGATCAGGCCGTCCTGCCCGCAGGCCAGCGCCAGACGGGCCACACCCAGCGGGTTGAACGGGTGGGTGGCCGGCATCTGCAGCGGGACGCCTTCGCGACGGGCCAGCCAGAGAACCTGGCGGTAGGTCCAGTCGCGCTTGGCCGGAATCTCTGCCGGTCCCAGCTGGCCGTGGTGCCGCAGGATGGGCCCGAGGAACACCGGGCGATAGTCCACCTGCCAGCTGAGGCCCTCGAGCGCCTGGGGCAGGCGCTCGAAGGCCAGGCAGGCGAAGGGCGAGATGAAATCGAGCCAGAAGGTGATGCGTTTCAAGGGAGGCGCTCCGTGGATGGATGAAGTTTGGCTGCAGGGTCTGTGGCGGCACTCAGTCGTTCGGAGCCGGGCCGCGGTCCGCCCGCTGCGCGATGCGGGACCAGACGTCCCGGCGCGCGGCGTCGTGCAGGGTGGACCAGGCAGCGATCTCGTCGAGGCTGCGCAGGCAGCCGGCGCACAGGCCGCTGGCCGTGTCCATGCGGCAGACCGAGATGCAGGGTGAGGGCACCGGCACACCCGCCTCGGCGTGCAGCACGGCCCGGGCACGGACACGCAACTGCGCGAGGCTCATGCGCCCTCCCCTGGGCGGACAGACGCAGGTGCAGGTGCAGATACTGGCGCCTGGGCCACGTCGGCCACCGGCGCGCCGCCGGTGAGCCCGGGCAGGTCCTGCGGGCGCAGGCGGAACACCCCGTTGGGATGGCCCGCGGCGGCCCAGATCTCCTCGAAGCGGAACAGGTCCTGGTCGATCAGGGTCACCGGCCGCTGCACATGGCCCAGGGGCGAGACGCCGCCGATGGCGAAGCCGGTGCGCGCGCGCACGAAGTCGGCGTCGGCGCGGCCGGTCTTGCCCACCAGGGCGTCGACCTTCTTCTCGTCGACCCGGCGGTCGCCGGAGGTGATGACCAGCACCGCCACGTCGTCGGACTTGCGGCGGAAGATGATGCTCTTGGCGATCTGTCCCAGGGCGATGCCCAGGCCGTCGGCCGCCTGCTGCGCGGTGCGGGCCGCGTCATCCAGCATCACCGGCATGTGGGGATGGCCCAGGTCCTGGAGCGCGCGCGCGACGCGCTGCACGCCTTCGGGCAGGGTGTGGAGTTCGGCGCCGCACATCGTGAAGGCCTCCTTCAGCCCGCGCGCTTGTTCAGGATGGCGGTGGCCGCGCGCGACTGCGGCTTGCGCCCGAGGCAGTCGCTGATGTAGGCGCCCGCGTCGACCAGCTTGTCGAGATCGATGCCGGTCTCGATGCCCAGCCCCTGCAGCATGAAGACCACATCCTCGGTCGCCACGTTGCCGGTGGCGCCCTTGGCGTAGGGGCAGCCGCCGAGGCCGGCCACTGAGGTGTCGAACTGCCACACGCCCATCTCGAGGGACGCCAGGGTGTTGGCCAGGGCCTGGCCGTAGGTGTCGTGGAAGTGGCCGAAGACGTGGTCGATGTCGTAGTGACGCAGTGCCGCCTCGAGCGCACGCTGCACCTTCAAGGGCGTGCCCACGCCGATGGTGTCGCACACGCCCACGTGCTGCACGCCGATGTCCTTCATGAGGCGGGCCACCAGCTCGACCCGCTCGGGGGCGATGTCGCCCTCATAGGGGCAGCCCACGGTGCAGGAGATGGCGCCACGCACCCGCATGCCGTGGGCCAGGGCGGCCTCGACCACGGGCTGGAAACGTTCGATGCTCTCGGCGATGCTGCAGTTGATGTTCTTCTGGCTGAAGGCCTCGCTGGCGGCGCCGAAGACCGAGATCTCGCCGGCGCCGCTGGCGAGCGCACCCTCGAAGCCCTTCATGTTGGGCGTGAGCACCGAATACAGGACGCCGGGACGACGCTCGAGGCCAGCCATCACCTCGGTGTTGTCGGCCATCTGCGGCACCCACTTGGGGCTGACGAAGCTGGTCACTTCGATGTGCTTGACGCCGGCGTCCTGCAGGCGATGCACCAGGCCGATCTTCACTTCGGTGGGCACCGGCTGCTTTTCGTTCTGCAGGCCGTCGCGCGGGCCGACGTCGACGAGGCTGACTTTGCGGGGGAGGTTCATGGCGGCTCTCTGGAAAAGTGGACGGCGCTGGGCTCAGTATCCGCGGGCGCGGTCGACCACGCCGGCGACGGGCTCGCCCCGGCCCAGGGCGCGGATCTTGCCGGCGATCTGGGTAATGGTCGTGTCTCGCAGGGTGCGGGCCGAGGTGTGGGGGGTGAGGGTGAGTTTCGGGTGGCCCCAGAACGGGTGGCCGGGCGGCAGCGGCTCCTGGCGGAACACGTCAAGGGTGGCGCCGGCAAGGCGGCCTTCCTCGAGCAGCGCCAGCAGGTCCTCCTCGACCAGGTGCGCGCCGCGGGCGACGTTGATCAGATAGCCATCGGGCATCAGGCGGCCCAGGGTCCGGCGGTTCAGGATGCCCTCGGTATCGGGCGTGAGGGGCAGCAGGCAGACCAGCACCCGGGTGCCGGCGAGAAAGGCGTCCAGCCCCTCGGGGCCGTGGAAGCACTCGACGCCGGGCAGCTGCTGCGGGCTGCGGCTCCAGCCGCGGACCGGAAATTCGAACTGCGCCACCGCCTGCGCCACCCGCTTACCCAGGACCCCCAGGCCCAGGATGCCCACCGGGAAGTCGGCCCGCAGCCGGGGCTTGCGGAAGGCCCAGCGGCCTTCGCGCATGTCGGCCTCGTTGACGTCCAGCTCGCGCACATGGCGCACCAGGGCCTGGCAGACGTATTCGGCCATCTGCACCGCCATGCCCGCGTCATCGAGGCGGACGATGGCAGTCTGAGGCGGCAGGCGCATGCGCAGCAGCGCGTCGACACCGGCGCCGGTGTTGAACAGGGTCTGGAGCGCGGGCTGCTCGTCGAGGAACTGCTGCGGCGGCGCCCACACCACCGCATGGTCGGCCTGCGGGGCGCCGGGCACCCAGGCCTCCACCTGCGCCTCGGGCAGGGCCGCGCGCAGCCCCTCCACCCAGGGCGCGGGGTCGACATGGGTGCAGCAGAAGACGATGCGCATGACGGCCATTGTCGCTGGCCGGCCAGCGCGCCAGCGCCGGCCGCCGGGAAACCCCTGCCCTCAGGCCGCCTCGAGCTTGAGGAGCTCGGCGCCCTCGGCCACCTGGTCGCCCGGGGCGTAGAGCAATTCGACCACCTTGCCGTCGGCCGGCGCGGCGATGGTGTGCTCCATCTTCATCGCCTCCATCACCGCCAGGGGCTGGCCCTTGCGCACCGCGTCGCCGGCCTTGACCGCGAAGGACACCACCTTGCCCGGCATGGGCGCGGTGAGGCGCCCGCCTTCGGACTCGCCCTCACCGGCATGGGCCAGCGGGTCGTGGGCGGTGAGGACGGCGGCGCCGCGGCCGGCGAAGACGTGGTCATTCTCGCCCTGGCGATAGACATGGAGCTTCTCGCGCATCTCCGCGAAGGAGAGGTCCAGGGCCAGGCCTTTTCCTTCAGGCCGGGCCTGCCAGGACAGCTCGCCCTCGGCGCGCGCGGCGCCCTCGCCCACCGCGAGGTACAGGCGACCGTCGTGGCCATAGCGCAGTTCGGCCTGCAGCGGCTCGCCACCGAACACGTAGGGAATGCGGCGCAGGGTCTCGCCGTGCGACTTCCAGCCGTCCCGGCGGCTGAAGGGGTCGGCGCCTTCCAGCGCCCGCTCCGATTCGAGCGTGCAGGCCACCGACGCCGCCGCCACCAGGGCGGGGGCCAGGGGCTGCTGGTGGAACAGGGCGGCCTGCTCGCGCTGGATCAGCGCGGTGTCGAGGTCGGCGCCCGAGAAGGCGCGGCTTTGCACCACCCGGCGCAGGAACTGCACGTTGGTGGCCAGGCCCACCACATGGGTCTGGGCCAGGGCCGCGTCCAGGCGGGCCAGCGCCTCCTCGCGGGTGTCGCCGTGCACGATCAGCTTGGCCACCATCGAGTCGTAGAAGGGCGAGATCTCGTCGCCCTCGCGCACGCCGTCGTCGATGCGGACCGTGCCGCGGGCGAAGGCGGCGGCCTCGGGCTTGCGATAGACCTGCAGCCGGCCGGTGGCGGGCAGGAAGTTGTTGTCGGGGTTCTCGGCGCAGATGCGCGCCTCGATCGCATGGCCGCGGCGCACCAGCTGCTCCTGCGCGAGGGGCAGGGGCTCGCCGCTGGCGACGCGCAGCTGCCACTCCACCAGGTCCAGGCCGGTGATGGCCTCGGTGACCGGGTGCTCCACCTGCAGGCGCGTGTTCATCTCCATGAAGAAGAAGGCCATGCCGCCGTCGGGCCGCTGCTCGACGATAAATTCCACCGTGCCGGCGCCGACGTAGTTCACCGCGCGGGCGGCGGCCACCGCGGCCTCGCCCATCTGGCGGCGCATGCTTTCGCTCAGGCCGGGCGCGGGCGCCTCCTCCAGCACCTTCTGGTGGCGGCGCTGCACCGAGCAATCGCGCTCGAACAGCCAGACGTAGTTCCCCTGGGTGTCGCCGAAGACCTGGATCTCGATGTGGCGCGGGCGCTGGACGTATTTCTCGACCAGTACCGCGTCGTCGCCGAAGCTGCTCGTCGCCTCGCGCTTGCAGGAGGCCAGGGCCGCCTCGAAATCTTCGGCCTTGTCGACCGCCCGCATGCCCTTGCCACCGCCGCCGGCGCTGGCCTTGATCAGGACCGGGTAGCCGATGCGGTCGGCCTCCTTCTTCAGGAAGGCCGGATCCTGGTTGCTGCCGTGGTAGCCCGGCACCAGCGGCACGCCGGCCTTTTCCATCAGCTGCTTGGACTCGGCCTTCAGGCCCATGGCCTGGATGGCGGAAGCCGGCGGGCCGATGAAGACCAGCCCCGCCTTCGCGCAGGCCTCGGCGAACTCCTCGTTCTCGCTCAGGAAGCCGTAGCCGGGGTGGACCGCCTGCGCGCCGGTGGCCCGTGCCGCCTCGAGGATGCGCTCCCAGCGCAGGTAGCTGTCCTTGGGCGCACTGCCGCCGATATGGACCGCCTCGTCGCAGGCGGCCACATGCTTGGCACTGGCGTCCGCGTCGGAGTAGACGGCCACGGTCTGTACGCCCATGCGACGCGCGGTGGCGGCCACCCGGCAGGCGATCTCACCACGATTGGCGATCAGAATCTTCTTAAACATGCGCCACCTCCATCGTGGTGAGATCGCCTGCGCACGCTGCGCGTGCCACGCAATGTGGCGCATGCGCGCCCGCGCCTTCGGCGCGACCACCACGATTGGCAATCAGGATCTTCTTGAACATCTTCAGCTTCCTTCGATGAGGGTCGCAGGGTCGGGGCCCGACGGGCGGCCGGTGAGGCGGCGCAGGGCGCCGCGCAGGAACTTGAACAGCATCACCAGCAGCACGACCGAGGTGACGACCGCGGCGGCCAGCACCCAGGCAAACAGCAGCGGGTAGGTCAGCGCCAGCCACAGCAGCACGAAGACGAAGCCGTCTTCCAGCAGCGAGACGCCGATGTTGGTGAAGGGCTCGGGCGAGGTGTTGACCGCCGCCCGCGCCGTCATCTTGGTGGCGTGGCTGGTGGCCGCCAGGCCGCCGCCCAGGAGGGCCCCCACCCAGGCCAGGGTGGAGCCGTCGGCGCCCAGCGCGCCCGCGGCGAGCGCAGCCCCGGCCGGAATGCGGATGAAAGTGTGCGCCAGGTCCCAGACCGAGTCCACGTAGGGCACCTTGTCGGCGAAGAACTCGACGAAGAGCATGAAGCCGGCGGCCACCAGCACCGCCGGGTGCATCAGCCCCTGCAGGCCCGGCGGCAGGTCGATCCAGCCGAAGACCCCGGCCATGCCGACGAGGAACACCGCGCCATAGAGGCGGATGCCGCTGGCCCAGCCCAGGGCCGCGGCCAGCGCCAGCAGCTGCGGCAGGTCGGGCGCGCGGCCCGCGCTCACCGACTGCGCCACCTGCGCCGCCTGCTCGAGCACCTGCCCGCTCGGGTCAGCCTGCGCCGCCTGCGCGATCTTGGTGAGCGGAGCCAGCCAGTCCACCGGCTCAGCCCTCCAGCCAGCCGGGCTTGCGCTTCTCGAGGAAGGCGCGCACGCCTTCCTTGCCCTCGTCGCTGGCGCGGATGTCGGCAATGCCTTCGACCGTGCGCTCCACGAGGCCGGGCGTGATCTCGCGACCGGTCACCTCATGCAGCAGGTGCTTGCAGGCGCGCACCGCCTGCGGGCCGGCGGCGACCAGCGCCGAGGTGAGGGCCTGCACCCGCGCGTCCAGCTCCTCGGGCGCGACCACCTCGTGCACGAAGCCGATGCGGTGGGCTTCAACAGCGGAAAAGCGCTCGGCGGTGAGGAACCAGCGCTGGGCGGCGCGCGCGCCCATGGCGCGGATCACGTAGGGGCTGATGGTGGCCGGGATGAGGCCAATCTTCACTTCGCTCAGGCAATACTGCGCGCCCTCGGCGGACACGGCCATGTCGCAGGCCGCCACCAGGCCCATGCCGCCGGCGTAGACGTCGCCCTGCACCCGGGCCACGGTGGGCTTGGGGCAGGCGTAGATCACCTCCAGCATGCGCGCCAGGCCCCGGGCGTCGGCGAGGTTTTCCTCGCGGGTGTAGCCGGCCATGCGCTTCATCCAGTTCAGGTCGGCGCCGGCGCAGAAGGCCGGGCCGTTGGCCGCCAGCACCACCGCGCGCACGTCCTCGCGCCCGGCCAGGGCCAGGAAGACGGCAGTCAGTTCGGCGATCACCTCGTCGTTGAAGGCGTTGCGCACCTCGGGCCGGTTGAGGGTGACGGTGGCGACGCCGGCGTGGTAGGTCAGGAGCAGGTGTTTCATGGCCGGTCCCTCTCGATCACATGCGGAACACGCCGAACTTCGCGTCCGGCACCGGCGCATTCAGCGCCGCCGACAGGCCCAGGGCCAACACCCGGCGGGTGTCGGCCGGGTCGATGATGCCGTCATCCCACAGGCGGGCCGAGGCGTAGTAGGGGTGCGACTGGGCCGCGAACTGGTCCAGGAGCGGCTTCTTGAAGGCGGCCTCCTCCTCCGCGCTCCAGCTGCCGCCCTTGGCCTCGATGCCGTCACGGCGCACCGTGGCCAGCACGCCGGCCGCCTGCTCGCCGCCCATGACGGCAATGCGCGCGTTGGGCCACATCCAAAGGAAGCGCGGCGAATAGGCGCGGCCGCACATGCCGTAGTTGCCCGCGCCGTAGCTGCCGCCGATGATGACGGTGAACTTGGGCACATTGGCGGTGGCCACCGCGGTCACCATCTTGGCGCCGTGGCGGGCAATGCCCTCGTTCTCGTACTTGCGGCCCACCATGAAGCCGGTGATGTTCTGCAGGAACACCAGCGGGATCTTGCGCTGGCAGCACAGCTCGATGAAGTGCGCGCCCTTCTGCGCCGACTCCGAGAACAGGATGCCGTTGTTGGCGACGATGCCCACCGGCATGCCCTCGATGTGCGCGAAGCCGCAGACCAGGGTGGCGCCGTAGCGGGCCTTGAACTCGTGGAACTCGGAGTCGTCGACGATGCGGGCGATGATCTCGCGCACGTCGAATGGCTTGCGGGTGTCGGTGGGCACCACGCCGTGCAGCTCGCTGGCGTCGTAGCGCGGCGGGCGCGGCTCGCGCAGGGCCTGCCCGTGTCCCTTGCTCCTGTTCAGGTTGGCCACCGCCTGGCGGGCCAGGGCCAGGGCATGGGTGTCGTCGCGGGCCAGGTGGTCGGCCACGCCCGACAGGCGCGTGTGCACGTCGCCGCCGCCCAGGTCCTCGGCGCTGACCACCTCACCGGTGGCGGCCTTCACCAGCGGCGGCCCGCCCAGGAAGATGGTGCCCTGCTCCTTGACGATGATGGACTCGTCGCTCATGGCCGGCACATAGGCGCCGCCGGCGGTGCACGAGCCCATGACGACGGCGATCTGGGCGATGCCCTGCGCCGACATCTGGGCCTGGTTGTAGAAGATGCGGCCGAAGTGGTCGCGGTCGGGGAAGACCTCGTCCTGGTTCGGCAGGTTGGCGCCACCGGAGTCGACCAGGTAGATGCAGGGCAGGCCGTTCTGCTGCGCCACCTCCTGCGCCCGCAGGTGCTTCTTGACCGTCATCGGGTAGTAGGTGCCACCCTTCACCGTGGCGTCGTTGCAGACGATCATGCAGTCGACACCGCTCACCCGGCCGATGCCGGCGATCACGCCGGCGCAGGGCGCGTCGCCGTTGTACATGCCATGGGCGGCCAGGGGCGACAGCTCCAGGAAGGGGGTGCCCGGGTCCAGCAGCAGCTGCACCCGCTCGCGGGGCAGCAGCTTGCCGCGGGCCACATGCTTGGCGCGGGCGGCCTCGCCGCCGCCGGCCGCGGCCTGGGCCAGCCTGGCCTGCAGGTCGCCCACCAGGGCGCGCATCGCCTGGGCGTTGGCCTGGAACTCGGCGGCGCGGGGGTTGAGTTGGGACGCGATGACGGACATGCAGCTCTCCTCGAAGCCCCCCGAGCTTAGTCAGACTGGCCAGGAATGTTCCGCCACCGAGGTTGCAAATCCTGCCATTGCCGCGCAAACTCCGGGAATGCCCTCCCCTTCCCTGGAGCGTCCCCCGGAGCGTTCCACCTCCGGCCGCACCCCGCCCACCGCCGCCACGCCCATGGCGTACGCCCGGGTGATGGTGGCAGCCCTGCGGGCCCGGGGGCTGGACCCGGCCCCGGCGCTGCGCCAGGCACAGATCACGCCAAGCCAGCTGAAAAAAACCGGCGGGCGGATCACCGCGCTGCAGATGGAGTGGCTGTCCGGCGCCGCCATGCAGGCCCTGGACGACGAGGCCCTGGGCGCCTTCGGCCGCCGCCTGCCCTGGGGCAGCTACGGCATGCTGGCGCGGGCCTCGCTCACCTCCCCCGACCTGGGGGTGGCGGTGCAGCGCTGGTGCCGGCACCACGGCCTGCTGACCGACGACCTGCGGCTGCGCCTGTCGGTGGCGGGCGACACAGCCTCGATCGCCATCGAGGAGCGGCCCGGCCACCTGGCCTTGCCGGCCGACGCGCGCGAGTTCAGCCTGGTCTACCGGCTTCGCAACATCCACGGCCTGGCCTGCTGGTACGTGGACTCGCGCATTCCGCTGCAGGAGGCGCGCTTCCCCGTCGCCGCCCCGGCGCATGCCGCGGCCTATGGCCACATGTTCCCCGGCCCGCGCCGCTTCGACGCGGCCCAGGCCGAAATCCGCTTCGACGCCCGCTACCTGCGCCTGCCCCTGGTGCGCGACGAGGCCGCCCTGCGCCAGATGCTGCAGCGGGCCCTGCCGCTCACCGTGCTGCAGTACCGCCGTGACCGCCTGCTGGTGCAGCAGGTGCGCCAGGCGCTCCTGGCCGACCCGGAGGCGGGGCAGAACGCCGAGCGCCTGGCCGCTCGCCTGCACCTCTCGGCGCGCACCCTGCACCGGCAGCTGCGGGACGAGGGCGCGAGCCTGCAGCAGCTCAAGGACGAGGTGCGCAGCGCCCGCGCCCGCGAGCTGCTGGCCCGCAGCCGCCGCCCCGTCAAGCAGGTGGCGGCGGCGGTGGGCTTTCGCAACGAGAAGAGCTTCATCCGCGCCTTCCGCGGCTGGACCGGGCAGTCGCCGGCCGACTACCGCAGCGGGCCAGGGCCGGGGTGAGGCCAGGCGCGGCGCACCGTTCCCCGGCAGCCGAGGCGGGCCACGGCCGCGCTTGAGCCACAATCGACCCCGTGATCCAAGTGCAAGACCTGATCGGCACCGCCGCTGCCACCCTGACCACCGTTTCCTTCGTGCCCCAGGCCGTCAAGACCTTCCGCACGCGCGACGTGAGCGGCATTTCCCTGGGCATGTACAGCCTGTTCGCCACCGGCGTGGCCCTGTGGCTGGTCTACGGCCTGATGCTGGGCGAAGCGCCCATCTACGTCGCCAATGCCATCACCCTGGCGCTCGCGCTCGCGGTGCTGGTGATGAAGCTCCGCTATCGCTGACCCGCTGGCGCCGGGCCCGGCGCCTTCAGCGGAAGGCCGACCACAGGCCCCAGGCCAGCAGCCCCAGCACCGCCATCCACACGGCCAGCACCCCGGCCGCCCCCAGCCACATCCGCGGCTTGACGCGTTTTTGCGCCAGCCAGGCCTGGGCCTGGGCGCGGCATTCCTCGCGCACCGGCGCGGGCAGGAGGCGCAGCGCCAGCCAGATCAGCCCCGGCAGCAGGATCGCGTCGTCGAGGTAACCAAGGACGGGGATGAAGTCGGGCACCAGGTCGATCGGGCTCAGCGCATAGGCGACGACCACGAAGGCCAGCAGCTTCACCCACCAGGGCGTGCCCGGGTGGCGCAGGGCGAACCAGAGCACCAGGCCGTCCTGCTTGAGGGCGCGGGCCCAGGTGGTGAGGCGCTGGGTGAGTGAAGGCATGGCGCGTTTCCCCTGAATCCGATTCGCGTGCTTGTGCGCGGTCGTGAACGTCGTGTGCGTCCGTGTGCGTCCGTGTGCGTCCGTGTGCGTCCGTGTGCGTCCGTGGGCGTCCGTGGACGTCCGTGGACGTCCGTGCGCTTGCGATCTCGCCCCAGGCAAGCAGGCCGGGCAGGTCGGCCATGTCCTGGAACAGGACCTGGGCGCCCGCCTCCGTGAGGCGCCGGGGCGTGTCATGGCCGGCCTCGGCGGGGCAGAAGCCGAAGACGGTGGCGCCCGCTGCGATGCCGGCGGTGGCGCCGGTGAAGGTGTCCTCCACCACCGCGCAGCGGCGCGGGTCCACGCCCAGGGCGCGGGCGGCGGCCAGGTAGACGTCGGGGTGCGGCTTGGAACGGGGCTGGTCGTGGCCGCTGAAGATGCGGCCCTCGAACAGATGCATCATCCCGGTCTTCTCCAGTTGCAGCCGCACCTTGCCCAGGTCGGCACCGGAGGCGCAGGCGATGCGGCCGCCGAACTGCGCATGGATGCGGGCCACCGCCTCCGGGGCATGGCGGATTGCCTGCAGGCGAAGGCGCAACTGCTCGTTGCGGCGAGTCCAGAATTCAGCCAGCCAGGCGTCGGTGAGCGGCCGACCGGTCTCGGCCTCGATGCGCGCGCGCTCGTCCTTCACCGCCTTGCCCACGAAGATGGCCATGCACTCGGCCAGCGTCAGGCGCCAGCCGGCCTCCTCCAGCATGTCGCGCAGCACGCCGTTGGTGATGCTCTCGCTGTCGACGAGCACGCCATCGCAGTCAAACAGCACGGCGTCGAATCGGGGCAGGGCGGTCAAATGATGTCTCCGTCGAGGTAATACCAGCGGCCGTCTTCCCTCTGGAAGCGGCTGCGTTCATGCAGTCGGTGCGCCGGGCCCGTGGCCGGCCGGCTGCGGGCGACGAACTCCACTTCGGCGCGGTCCGGCCCCGTCTCGCGGTGGGCGCGGACTTCCAGGCCCAGCCAGCGCAGGCCGGGCTCGAGTTCGAGCGAGGCCGGGCGGGTGCTCGGGTGCCAGGTGGCCAGCAGGGTGCCCACGTCCCCGCGCACGAAGGCGCTGTAGCGGGAGCGCATGAGGCACTCCGCGTCGGGTGCGGGCACCTGTTGCCAGCGGCCGCAGCAGGCCCTGAAGGACAAGGGCCGGCCCCGTGCATCGGGGCGGCCGCAGGGGCAGGGGCTGGAATCGGTCGGGGCGCCGGGCATGGGACGATTGTCCCCGATGGCCGGGCGGCTCATTGCTGGCGGGTGAGGCGGGCCGCGCGCCCGCCCGCACGCAAAGGACAGGCTCGAAGGGCAGGCTCAGAGCGCGCGCTGGATGATGATCTTCTGCACGTCCGAGGTGCCTTCGTAGATCTGGCAGACCCGCACGTCGCGCCAGATGCGCTCGACCGGGAAGTCGCTCACATAGCCGTAGCCGCCCAGGGTCTGGATGGCGGCACTGCAGACCTTTTCCGCCGCTTCCGAGGCGAAGAGCTTGGCCATGGCGGCCTCTTTCAGGCAGGGCCGGCCCGCATCGCGCAGGGCCGCGGCATGCCAGATCAACTGGCGCGCCGCCTCGAGCTGGGTCGCGCAGTCGGCGAGGCGAAAGCCCACCGCCTGGTGGTGGAAGATCGGCGTGCCGAAGCTCTCGCGCTCCTTGGCGTACTGCACCGCCACGTCCAGGGCGCTGCGGGCCATGCCCAGGCTCTGGGCGGCGATACCGATGCGCCCCCCCTCCAGGGAGCTGAGCGCGATCTTGTAGCCCTCGCCCTCCTCCCCGATCAGGTTCTCGGCCGGGATGCGGCAGTCCTCGAAGCGGATCTGGGCGGTGTCGCTGGAGTGCTGGCCCACCTTCTCCTCGAGCCGGGCGACCTGGTAGCCGGGAGTGGCCGTCGGCACGATGAAGGCGCTCATGCCCTTCTTGCCCGCGCCCTTGTCGGTGACCGCGATGACGATGGCGACCTGGCCGTTCTTGCCCGAGGTGATGAACTGCTTGACGCCGTTGATCACCCAGGCGTCCCCCTGCCTGACCGCGGTGGTGCGCAGGGCCGAGGCGTCGCTGCCCACATGGGGCTCGGTGAGGCAGAAGGCGCCCAGCATCTCGCCGCGCGCCAGCGGGGTGAGCCACGCTTTCTTCTGTGCCGCGTTGCCATAGCGCATGAGGATGGCGGCCACCGGGCAGTTGTTCACGCTGATCGCGGTGCTGGTGCCGCCGTCGCCGGCGGCGATTTCTTCCAGCACCAGGGCGAGGCTCACGTAGTCCAGGCCTGCACCGCCGAATTCCTCGGGTACGCACACGCCATAGGCGCCCAGCGCCGCCAGGCCCTGGTGGGCCTCGCGGGGGAAGGCATGCTCCTTGTCCCAGCGCGCGGCATGGGGCCAGAGTTGCTCCTGGGCGAAGGCGCGCACCGCCTCGCGGATCATTTCCTGGTCGGGGGTCAGCAGCATCGATTCAGTCTCCGTCGCGGGCGCGCCCGGCCACCCGGGGCATGGCGCGGTGGGCGTGGTGAAAGGCGGCGGGCCGGATCAGACCAGCTCGATCGCCATGGCGGTGCCCTCGCCGCCGCCAATGCACAGCGTGGCCAGGCCGCGCTTCTTGCCGCGGGCCTGCAGGGCGTGGATCAGAGTGACCAGGATGCGCGCGCCGGAGGCGCCGATCGGATGGCCCAGGGCGCAGGCGCCGCCGTTGACGTTGACGATCTCGTGCGGCACCTTCAGTTCGGCCATCAGCGCCATGGGCACGACGGCGAAGGCCTCGTTCACTTCCCACAGGTCGACGTCGCTCACCTTCCAGCCGGCCTTGGCCAGGGCCTTCTGGGTGGCGCCGACGGGGGCAGTGGTGAACCACTCGGGCTCCTGGGCGTGGGTGCCGTGGGCGACCACGCGGGCCAGCGGCTTGCAGCCCAGGCGCTTGGCGGTGCTCTCGGTCATCATGACCAGGGCGGCGGCGCCGTCGTTGATGGACGACGAGGACGCGGCGGTGATGGTGCCGTCCTTCTTGAAGGCGGGCTTGAGCGTCGGGATCTTGTCCAGCTTGACCTTGCCCGGACCCTCGTCCACCGAGACCACCACCTCGCCAGCACGGCTCTTGACGGTGACCGGCACGATCTCCTTGGCGAAGGCACCCGACTCGGTGGCGGCCTTGGCGCGCTGCACGCTGGTGGTGGCGAAGTGGTCCTGCGCCTCGCGCGAGAACTTGTACTTGGCGGCGCAGTCCTCGCCGAAGGTGCCCATGGAGCGGCCGGCCTCGTAGGCGTCCTCCAGGCCGTCGAGCATCATGTGGTCGTAGACCTTGTCATGGCCCATGCGGTAGCCGCCGCGGCCCTTGAGCAGCAGGTAGGGCGCATTGGTCATGCTCTCCATGCCGCCGGCCACCAGCACCTCGTGGCTGCCCGCCAGCAGCATGTCATGCGCGAACATGGCCGCGCGCATGCCCGAGCCGCACATCTTGGACAGGGTGACCGCGCCGGCCGACTTGGGCAGGCCGCCCTTGAAGGCTGCCTGGCGCGCCGGGGCCTGGCCCTGGCCCGCCATCAGGCAGTTGCCGAACAGCACTTCGCCCACCGCGTCGGGGGAGATGCCGGCGCGCTCGATAGCGGCCTTGATCGCGGCGCCGCCCAGGTCATGGGCGGACAGGGCGGAGAAGTCGCCCTGGAAGGCGCCCATGGGGGTACGGGCAGCGCTGACGATGACGATGGATTCGGACATGGTGTGCTCCTAGGGAAAGTTGTTCAGAAAGAATCTGCGCAGGGGGCCGCCGTCCAGGGGAGAGGGACTCAGTCCCGCTTGGCGCCGCCCACCGCGCCGACGGCGCCGCGGTAGACGCGCTCGAGATCGGCCGGGCTGTCGACCGTCATGTGCATGTCCTTGATCAGGCCGTCGGACAGGCCATAGACCCAGCCATGCAGGGTGAGCGACTGCCCCCGGGCCCAGGCGTCCTGGACCACGGTGGTCTGGGCCACGTTGACCACCTGCTCGATCGCGTTGAGCTCGCACAGGAGAGCGACCCGGTGCTCGGGCGCGGTGGCGTCGATCAGCGACTGGTGCCGCCGGGCCACGTCCTTGACGTGACGCAGCCAGTTGTCGGCCAGGCCCACGCGGGTGCCATTGAGGGCCGCGACCACGCCGCCGCAGCCGTAATGGCCCACGACCATGAGGTGCTCCACCTTCAGCATGTCCACCGCGTACTGGATGGTGGACAGGCAGTTGAGGTCGGTGGGCACCACCACGTTGGCCACGTTGCGGTGGACGAACACCTCGCCCGGCTCCAGGCCGGTGATCTGGTTGGCGGGCACGCGCGAGTCACTGCACCCGATCCACATGTAGCGCGGCGATTGCTGCGCCAGGAGGCCGGTGAAGAAACCGGGGCGCTCCTGCTCCATCTGGGCGGCCCACTCCCGGTTGTGGGCGAAGAGGTCTTCGAGTTCTCTGGTCATGGACCGGATTGTCCCAGTTGCGGCTGCGCCCGTGTTTACATCGTCTCCGCGAACAGCTCGCGGCCGATCAGCATGCGGCGGATCTCGCTGGTGCCGGCGCCGATCTCATAGAGCTTGGCGTCGCGCCACAGGCGGCCCAGGGGGTACTCGTTGATGTAGCCGTTGCCGCCGAAGATCTGGATGCCCTCCCCCGCCATCCAGGTGGCCTTCTCGGCGCACCAGAGGATGACGGAGGCGCAGTCCTTGCGCACCTGGCGCACATGCTCGGCGCCGAGCATGTCCAGGTTCTTGCCGATGGTGTAGCAGAAGGCGCGGCCCGCCTGCAGCACGGTGTACATGTCGGCCACCTTGCCCTGAATCAGCTGGAACTCGCCGATGCTCTGGCCGAACTGCTTGCGGTCGTGGATGTAGGGCACCACGTTGTCCATCACCGCCTGCATGATGCCGATCGGACCGGCCGCCAGCACCGCGCGCTCGTAGTCCAGGCCGGACATCAGCACCTTGGCGCCGCCGTTCACCGCGCCCAGCACGTTGGCCGCGGGCACCTCGACGTTGTTGAACACCAGCTCGCCGGTGTGGCTGCCGCGCATGCCCAGCTTGTCGAGCTTTTGGGCGATCGAAAAGCCCTTCATGCCCTTTTCGATCAGGAAGGCGGTAACGCCGCGGGCGCCCATCTCGGGCTCGGTCTTGGCGTAGACCACCAGGGTGTCGGCGTCGGGACCGTTGGTGATCCACATCTTGTTGCCGTTGAGAACGTAGTAGCCGCCCTTGTCTTCGGCCTTGAGCTTCATGGAGATCACGTCGGAGCCGGCGCCCGGCTCGCTCATGGCGAGCGCGCCCACGTGCTCGCCGGTGATCAGCTTGGGCAGGTACTTGTCCTTTTGCGCCTGGGTGCCGTTGCGCTTGATCTGGTTGACGCAGAGGTTGGAGTGCGCGCCGTAGGACAGGCCTACCGAGGCCGAGGCGCGGGAGATCTCCTCCATGGCGACCATGTGCGCCAGGTAGCCCATGTTGGCGCCGCCCCACTCCTCGGAGACGGTGATGCCCAGCACGCCCAGGTCGCCCATCTTGCGCCACAGGTCCATGGGGAAGTGGTCGCTCTTGTCGATCTCGGCCGCGCGCGGGGCGATCTCGGCCTGGGCGAACTCGCGCACCGCGTCGCGCAGGGCGTCGATGTCTTCGCCGAGCTGGAAGTTGAGGCCGGGCATGTTCATGGCTGTCTCCGGAAAAAGGGTCGGTGGGGTTCGTGGAAGGGGGGGGCGGTCGGGCGTCAGTGGCGGATGCCGTCGCGGCCGGTGACCACCATCATGGTCGCGTTCATGCTGGCCACCAGCTTCTCGCGGCCGTCCTCGCCGATGGCCCAGGCGCGCGCCTCGGTCACGGTGATGGTGCGGCCCGGCTTGAGCACCTCGCCGACCATGCGGAACAGGCGGCCCTGCGCCGGGGCGATCAGGTTCACCTTGAACTCGATGGTCAGGACGCCCGCGTCCGCGGGCATGAGGGACGAGGCGGCGTAGCCGCAGGCCGAGTCCAGCGCCGCGGACATGATGCCGCCGTGGATGAAGCCGTGCTGCTGGGTGATGTGCGGCGCGAAAGGCAGCTCGATCACCACCCGGCCCGCCTCCACCGAGCACAGGCGGGCGCCGATGGTGGCCATGGCGGCCTGGCGCGCGAAGCTCTCGCGCACGCGTTGCTCGAACTGCGGGTCGGGTGCCTGGAGGGCGGTGGACGACATGGGCCGGGATCCTAGCCTGAATTGACGTTTACGTAAACGTCAATTATGCCGAGCCGGCCTTGGCCCGCCCCTTGCGGCCCGTGCTCGGGGTACTCGCCGGGCGCCCGGCGGCCCCACCCCGTCCGGCCGGCTCGGCCTTGGACAGCAGGGCGCGGGCCTCCTTCTCGTGGGTGCGGACCTCGTCCAGGTTGGCCTGCAGGTCGGCCATCTGGTCCTCCAGCTGGCGCCGGTGCTGGACCAGGATGTCGAGGAACTTGCGCAGCTGCGGCCCGGTGTCCCGTGGGCTGTCGTACATCTCGATGATTTCGCGCGCCTCCGACAGCGACAGGCCCAGGCGCTTGGCGCGCAGGGTGAGCTTGAGCCGGGTGCGGTCCCGCGGGCTGTAGAGGCGGGTGCGCCCGCCGGGCCCGGTGCGTTGGGGCTGCAGCAGCCCCATGTCCTCGTAGAAGCGGATCGCCCGGGTGGTCAGGTCGAATTCCTTCGCCAAATCGCTGATGGTGTAGGTCTGGGGAGTGGCCATGGGTGTATGACATGCGACAGGGCCTTGCGGGGCCCCTGCCTAGAATGCCCGATTACATATGACGTTTACGTCAACGTCAACGGCAACCCGCCGGCGACGGACTCCGAGTCCTCCCACCCGCATGAACCCTCAGGAAAGCGCCCTCCACTACCCGCTGGGCGACGAGCTGCCAGACCCCGGCACCACCCGCGAGCTCGCCCCGGGTGTGCGCTGGCTGCGCCTGCAACTGCCCTTCTCGCTGAACCACATCAACCTCTGGCTCTTGCGTGACCGCATCGACGGCCGCGAGGGCTGGACGGTGGTGGACTGCGGCATCGACCGGCCCGAGACCCGGGCGCAGTGGGAGACGGTGTTCGCCACGCAGCTGGAGGGCCTGCCGGTCCTGCGGGTGCTGGTCACGCACATGCACCCGGACCATGTGGGCCTGGCCCACTGGATCTGCGGCCGCTGGAGCCAGCCGGGGCAGGACTGCCGCCTCTGGATGAGTGCGACCGACTACTTCCTGGCCCGCGTCGGCCGCGACCCGGTGCACGGCTTCGGCGGCGAACCCCTGGCGCGCTTCCTCGGCGCGCAGGGACTGAACGCGCCCGAGACGCAGCAGGCCCTGCTCGCCCGGCCACCTTTCTACCCCAGCCTGGTGCCCGACATCCCGCGCAGCTACCGGCGCATGGTGGAGGGCGATTCGATCGACATCGGCGGACAGGCCTGGCGCTGCATCGGCGGCCGCGGCCATGCGCCCGAGCACATCGCGCTGTACTGCGAGGCGCTGGGTCTGCTGATCGCCGGCGACATGGTGCTGCCCCGCATTTCCACCAATGTGAGCGTGCACGAGGACGAGCCCGAGGGAAACCCGCTGCGCGACTTCCTCGCCTCGATCGACAAGTACCTGCCCCTGCCGCCGCAGACCCTGGTGCTGCCCTCACACGGCAAGCCCTTCACCGGCCTGCAGGCGCGCATCGGCCAACTGCACGCGCACCATGCCGAGCGCCTCGCCGAGGTGATGGAGGCCTGCCGCCAGTCGCCGCAGTCGGCCGCCGACCTGCTGCCGCTGATGTTCAAGCGTCCGCTCGACCTGAACCAGATGCCCATCGCGGTCGGTGAGGCACTGGCCCACCTGCACCTGCTGTGGCACGAGGGACAACTGCAGCGGGAACTGGACGCGGAAGGCGTGTGGCGCTTCCGCGCGGCTCTGGCAGCCTGAGCGGCGCGAGCCGCGTGAGATCAGGCACTCGGACGGGGCCCAGGCCCCAGCCCCTTCACCAGTGCGGCAGGGCCTCGTCGCGCAGCTGGCCGCGCAGAGCCTGGTAATCCGGCACCACGGTCGCCACCGTGTCCCAGAAGCGCGGGCTGTGGTCCATCACCCGCAGGTGGCTCAGTTCGTGGGCGACGACGTAGTCGACCACCGGCAGCCGGAAGTGGATCAGGCGCCAGTTCAGGCGGATGCTGCCGTCGGCGCTGGCGGTGCCCCAGCGGGTGCTGGCGCTGCTCAGACTGAGCTTCTTCCATTGCACGCCCAGGAGCGGCGCGTAGTGGTCGAGCCGCTCGGTGAACACCCGGGTGGCCTGGCGCATCAGCCAGGCCTGGACCGCGTCGCGGATCTGCGCCGGGCTCGCCGCATGCGAGAGCCCCAGGTGCAGCGTGTGCCGCGCCACGCCGGGCAGCGACTGGCTGTCTGCCTGCAGCAGGCCGCCGCCGGCCGCGCCCTGGCGCGGGTCCAGCACCACGATGACGGTGTCGCCCAGGAAAGGAAAGCTGGCGCCCTCCTTCCACTCGATGCGGGCGGTTTCCATGCGCTGGGCGCGCTCACGCATCTCGCCAAGCTTGCGCAGGATCCAGGCCGACTTCGACTGCAGCGCCGACTCCACCTCGTACAGCGGCACCCACTTGGGCGCGCTGACGGTGAGCCCCTCGGGCCCGACCGAGAAGCCGATGTTGCGGCGGCGCGCGCGCTTGAATTCGTAGGCGACCCGGGTTCCGCCGAGGAGGGCGTGCCGGTTGGCGCCGGGGTGGGCGAAGCTGGCGGGTGCCAGCACCTGGTCGAGGGGGACGGCGGGCGCGAGGTCCTGGGGGCAGATGGCGTCGCTTGGGACCGGCGCGGCCCCGAGGGAGGTCTGCAGGTCCGGACGGGAACGCGGACGGGCGCGCGGAGGCGCCTTCGGCCGAGGATGTGGGCCCGCCTCCGGCCCGGCCGCCGGCGAGGCCGGCGGGTCGAACAGGTCAAGCGCGAGTTGCAGGAACCTGTTCATCGGAGGGGGCAAGGGCCACGGGGGCATAGGCCTCGGGGTCGAGGCGGCGCATCTCCGCCTCGATCCAGGCTTCGACTTCGCGCATCAGTTCTTCGGGATCGCGACCCTCGCTGGGGATGGGACGGCCGATGGACACGTCGACCACGCCGGGCTTCTTGATGAAGGCCTTGCGGGGCCAGACCTTGCCCGAAGTGACCGCGATCGGGATCACCGGCGCGCCGGTGGCCACCGCCAGGCGGGTGCCGCCACTCTTGTACTGGCCCTGGCCACCACGCTCGGTGCGCGTGCCCTCGGGGAACATGATGACCCACACGCCCTGGGACAGCAGGCGCTTGCCCTGCTCGACCACCTTGGCGAAGGCAGCCGCACGCTGGCGGCGGTCGATGTGGACCATGTCCAGGCGGGCGATGGCCCAGCCGAAGAAGGGGATGTAGATCAGTTCGCGCTTGAACACGTAGGCCAGCGGATGCGGCATCAGCGTGGGCAGCAAAAAGGTCTCGAGCGTGGACTGGTGCTTGGCCAGCAGGATGGCGGGGCTGGTGCGGCCATCGGGGAGGTTTTCCCTGCCGCTCACCCGGATCCGGATGCCCAGGATCCAGCGCGCGCCCTGGATGGCAATGCGCAGCCAGCTCACGGCCACCCAGTAGACCGGGCCGCCACGGGTGAAGATGGACAGCCCCATCACCGCAAGGGCCCAGGGAATGACGGTCACCACCATCCAGATCATGTGGAGGATGGCGCGCAGGAGGTTCAGCATGATGGGGCGTAGAAGGCGCGAGGACGGCCGCTGCGTCAGCGGGCGGCCGCCGGCCGGTTGATCAGGTAATCGGCGAAGGCCGCCAGGTCCTCGTGGATCAGGGTGCCGGCCGGGAAGGTCTCGGGCAGCGCCCGGTCGCGGTACACCGCGCCCTTGCCAGTCAGCACCAGGTGGGGCGCGCAGCCGGCGGCGGCGCCGGCCTGCAGGTCACGCGCCGTGTCGCCGACGGTAGGCACACCGGACAGGTCGACGCCGAAGCGCTCGCCGATCTGCTCGAACAGGCCGGGCGCCGGCTTGCGGCAGTGGCAGGTGTCCTCGGGCGCATGCGGGCAGTAGAAGATCGCGTCGACCCGGCCGCCGACCGCCGCCAGCAGCTTGTGCAGCTTAGCGTGCATGGCATTGAGCGCGGCGACGTCGAACAGGCCGCGCCCGAGGCCCGACTGGTTGGTGGCGATCGCCACGTGCCAGCCGGCGTGGTTGAGGCGCGCGATCGCCTCCAGCGCGCCGGGCAGCGGCTCCCACTCCTCGGCCGACTTGACGTACTCGTCGCTGTCGACGTTGATGGTGCCGTCGCGATCCAGGATGACGAGCTTCATGGTGGTGAGCGCCGCCGGGCCGCCCCAAGGCGCGAAGGCCCCCCCGGGGGGCAATGAGCCACACGGAGTGGGCGAGCGTGGGGGCTACCTCCCCGCCGCCGGGCCGCCCCAAGGCGCGAAGGCCCCCTCGGGGGGCAGTGAGCCACACGAAGTGGGCGAGCGTGGGGGCGCATGTTTTTCAGGCAGCCAGGCGGGACAGGTCGGCGACCTGGTTCATCGCCTTGTGCAGCGTGGCCAGCAGGCCCAGCCGGTTCAGGCGCAGGTCGGTCGCTTCGGCGTTGACCATGACGCCGTCGAAGAAGGCGTCGACCGGCGCGCGCAGGGCGGCCAGGGTCTGCAGCGAGCCGGTGTAGTCGCCGGCCTCGAAGCGGGCCTGGGCCTTCGGCGCCAGCTCGCTCGTCGCGGCGTGCAGGGCCTTCTCGGCGGCCTCCTGCAGCAGCACCTCGCTCACATGGGGATCCACCGGGCCGTCGGCCTTCTTGAGGATGTTGCCGATGCGCTTGTTGGCGGCGGCCAGGGCCGGCGCCTCGGGCAGGGCGGCGAAGGCCCGCACCGCGGCGAGGCGCTTGGCGACCTCACCCAGTTGCTGCGGCTGCAGCGCCAGCACCGCATCGACTTCCTGCGCCGAGTAGCCCTGCTCGCGCAGCAGGCCGGCGAGCCGCTCGTAGAAGAAGGTGGCGAGCTGCGCGCCGGTGTCGGCGCCCGCCTGCGGGAACAGGGCCACCGCCTGTGCGAGCAGCTCGCCCAGGGGCAGGGGCAGGTCACGTTCCATCAGCATGCGCACCACGCCCAGGGCGTGGCGGCGTAGCGCGAAGGGGTCCTTGTCGCCGGTGGGCAGCTGGCCGATGGCGAACAGGCCCGCCAGGGTCTCGAGCTTGTCGGCCAGCGCCACCACCACACCCACCGGACCGCGGGGCAGGCTGTCACCGGCGAAGCGGGGCTTGTAGTGGTCCTCGATGGCGTCGGCCACCTCGGCAGCCAGGCCGTCGGCCTGGGCGTAGTAACGGCCCATGGTGCCTTGCAGCTCGGGGAACTCGCCCACCATGTCGGTGAGCAGGTCGGCCTTGGCCAGGCGTGCGGCCTCGTCGGCGGGCTTGGCCAGCGCAGCGCCCCCCAGGCGGTTGGCGATGGCCACGGCCAGCTCGCGCACGCGGTCGCTGCGCTCGCCCTGGGTGCCGAGCTTGTTGTGATAGACCACCTTGGCCAGGCCCTCCACGCGCGCAGCCAGCGGACGCTTTCGGTCCTGGTCGAAGAAGAACTTGGCGTCGGCCAGGCGCGGGCGCACCACCCGCTCGTTGCCGCCGATGACGGCGCTGGCGTCCTGCGGGCGGATGTTGCTCACCACCAGGAAGCGGTGGGTCAGGCGGCCTTGCGCGTCCAGCAGCGGGAAGTACTTCTGGTTGGCCTTCATCGTGAGAATCAGGCACTCCTGAGGCACGTCCAGGAACTGGGGCTCGAACTCGCAGGTCAGCACGTTGGGCCGTTCGACCAGGGCGGTGACCTCGTCGAGCAGGGCCTCGTCCTCGATGGGGCGGACGCCGCCGCCCACGCGGGCCGCAGCTTCGGACAGTTGTCGCACGATCTCGGCGCGACGCGCCTCGAAGCCGGCGATCACCGCGCCGTCACGCGCCAGCGTCTCGGCATAGGCGTCGGCATTCGGAAGGGTCACCACCGCCTGGGCCGCCTCGAAGCGGTGGCCCTGCGTGGTCTTGCCGGCCTTGAGGCCCAGGGTCTCGACCGCGACCACCTGGTCCCCATGCAGGGCGACCAGGGCGTGCGCCGGGCGCACGAACTTCACGTCGGTCCAGCCGTCGGCCAGCTGGTAGGTCATGACCTTGGGGATCGGCAGCTTGGCGATCGCCTCGGACAGCGCCTTCTGCAGGCCCTCGGCGAGGGTGGCGCCGCGTTGGGTGCTCTCGTAGAACAGGGCCTCGGCCTTGCCGTCGGGCGCGCGCTTGAGGCCGGCGACGGCGCTGGCGTCGGCGCCCAGGGCCTGCAGCTTCTTCAGGAGCGCGGGCGTGGGCTGGCCGGCGGCATCGAGCGCCACCGAGACCGGCATCAGCTTCTGCGACACCGCCTTGTCGGCGGCCTGCGAAGCCACGCCGGTGATGTGCGCTGCCAGCCGGCGCGGCGAGGCGAAGGGGGTGAGGCGGGCGTCGGCCACGGCCAGGCCCTGGGCCTGCAGCTGCTCCAGCAGCACCGAGGCAAAGGCCTGGCCCAGTTTCTTCAGGGCCTTGGGCGGGAGCTCCTCGACGAACAGTTCGACGAGCAGGTTGGCGGATTTCGTCATGGGGTCAGGCCGCCTTCCTGGTCATGTCGGCCACCCACTCCGGCGGGGCCATGGGGAAGCCCAGGCGCTCGCGGCTCTCGTAGTAGCTCTGGGCCACGCTGCGGGCCAGGTTGCGGATGCGGCCGATGTAGGCGGCGCGTTCGGTCACGCTGATCGCGCCGCGCGCGTCCAGCAGGTTGAAGCTGTGGGCCGCCTTGAGCACCTGCTCGTAGGCGGGCAGGGCCAGCTGCTGCTCCATCAGGTGCTTGGCCTGCTTCTCGTGGGCGTTGAAGGCGGTGAAGAGGAAGTCGGCGTCGCTGTGCTCGAAGTTGTAGGCCGACTGTTCCTTCTCGTTCTGCAGGTAGACGTCGCCGTAGCTCAGGGTGTCGGTCCACTTCAGGTTGTAGACGTTGTCCACGCCCTGCAGGTACATGGCCAGGCGCTCCAGGCCGTAGGTGATCTCGCCGGTGATCGGCTTGCAGTCGATGCCGCCCACCTGCTGGAAGTAGGTGAACT
>JACCDZ010874435.1_pt1 | contig 34878 bp, 25 predicted proteins | sample 7449551 | NCBI WGS metagenome assembly JACCDZ01 (sample SAMN15323452, study PRJNA562643) | freshwater metagenome | isolation source: river surface water | place: USA:Blue River Watershed | collected 2017-08-18 | reverse complement strand
TTTTTGGAGTAGAGACTATGTTTAAAAATCTCTTTAATCAGAGTAAAAACGGCAATGAACAATATGGTAGCCATATTCGGATTGGTTTAGCCTCGCCTGATAAAATTCGCTCATGGTCATATGGTGAAATTAAAAAGCCTGAAACCATTAACTATCGTACTTTACGTCCAGAGCGCGATGGATTATTTTGCGCACGAATTTTTGGCCCAGTTAAAGATTATGAATGTTTATGCGGTAAATATAAACGCATTAAACACCGCGGTGTAGTTTGTGAAAAATGTGGCGTTGAAGTAACTTTATCCAAAGTTCGTCGTGAACGGATGGGGCATATTGAATTAGCCTCACCAGTTGCCCATATTTGGTTCTTGAAATCATTACCATCGCGGATGGGGATGGTTTTGGATATGCCATTACGTGACATTGAACATGTATTGTATTTTGAAGCTTATGCGGTAATTGCCGTATTGGATCGCGTTGATCCGCCAATGCATCCTAAAGATGGTAAAACACCATTAAAACAAGGGGATATTTTATCGCCTGAACAGTATAATTTTATCGTTGAAAATGATGAAGGCGATAAAGTTGATGTTGGGATTGGTGCTGAAGCTGTACGTAAAATGTTACAAGCGATTGATATTGAGAGTGAAGTTGTTACCATTAAAGAAGATATGGCAACCACTAAATCTGAAACTAATTTGAAAAAATTGGCTAAACGCTTAAAAGTAATCGAAGGCTTTAAACGCTCAGAGATGAAACCTGAGTGGATGATTATGGATTCAATTCCGGTCCTTCCACCTGAATTACGACCATTGGTAGCTTTGGATGGTGGTCGTTTTGCAACGAGTGATTTAAATGATTTATACCGTCGCGTAATTAACCGTAACAATCGCTTACGTAAATTAATCCAGTTGCGAGCACCTGAAATTATCTTACGGAATGAACGTCGGATGTTGCAAGAAGCTGTAGATTCGTTATTTGATAATGGTAAACGCGGTAAAGTGATTACTGGCGCGAATAAACGTCCGTTGAAATCTTTAGCTGAAATGATTAAAGGTAAATCAGGGCGCTTCCGTCAAAATTTATTGGGTAAACGGGTTGATTATTCTGGTCGTTCGGTAATTACGGTTGGACCTACTTTACGTTTATACCAATGTGGTTTGCCAAAAATCATGGCCTTGGAATTATTTAAACCATTTGTGTATCATAAATTACAGTTATTAGGGATGGCCTCTTCAATCAAATATGCAAAACGCATGGTTGAGCAAGAAAACCCATTAGTTTGGGATGTCTTGGAAGATGTAATTCGTGAACATCCAGTGCTATTAAATCGTGCACCAACCTTACATAGATTAGGTATTCAAGCTTTTGAACCAATCTTGATCGAAGGTAAAGCGATTCAATTGCATCCACTAGTTTGTTCTGCATTCAATGCCGATTTCGATGGAGATCAAATGGCGGTGCACGTTCCATTGAGTTTAGAGGCTCAAATGGAAGCGCGGACGTTGATGTTAGCTTCAAATAACGTGTTATCACCAGCCCATGGTGAGCCAATTATCGTTCCGTCACAAGATATTATCTTGGGTCTGTACTACATGACGCGTGAAAAAATTAATGACAAGGGTGAAGGATCTATTTTTGCTAACTTTAAAGAGTTAGAACGTGCTTATCAAACTGGTCAAGTTGGTTTACATGCGATCGTAACCGTGCGTTTACAAGAATACTACAAAGATGGCGATGGCGAATTTATGGGGCATACCCTGCGTCGTACTACTACCGTTGGACGAGCTATTTTAGCGCAAATTCTGCCAAAAGGTCTAGATTTTGAATTGATTAATAAGCCACTTAAGAAAAAAGAAGTTGCTAAATTAATTAATGCTTCATTCCGTAAATGTGGAATTAAAGATACGGTAGTTTTAGCCGATAAATTAATGTACACTGGATTCCAGTATTCAACTCGTGGTGGTATTTCAGTATGCGTGGATGATATGTATGTTCCACCTGCAAAATACACTAAAGTTGAAAATGCCCAAAAAGAAGTTGATGCAATTACTCAACAATATAACGAGGGTTTGGTAACTCAAGGCGAACGTTATAATAAAGTGATCGATATTTGGGGTCGTTGTGGTGATGATATTGCTAAAACCTTGATGAGTGAATTATCTAAAGAAACCGTATTGGATAAAGCTGGTAATAAGGTTGAGCAAGATTCATTTAATTCAATTTATATGATGGCGGACTCAGGTGCGCGGGGTTCGATTGCGCAGATTAAACAATTATCTGGTATGCGTGGTTTGATGGCTAAACCATCGGGTGAAATTATGGAAACTCCGATTACAGCGAATTTCCGTGAAGGTTTAACGGTATCACAATACTTTATTTCAACCCATGGAGCACGTAAAGGTTTATCCGATACGGCGTTGAAAACGGCCAATTCAGGTTACTTAACTCGTCGTTTGGTGGACGTTACGCAAGATCTAGTGATTATTGAAGATGATTGTCATACTAGCAATGGTGTGGTAATGCGTTCAATTATTCAAGGTGGTGACGTTATTGAGTCATTACGTGATCGGATTCTGGGTCGTGTGGTAGCTGAAGATGTAGTTGATCCAGATACGCATGAAGTTGTCGTTGAAGCTGGTTGCTTGATTGATGAAGACATGGTTGATGTGATTGAAAAAACTAATATTGATGAAGTTAAAGTTCGTACGCCATTAACTTGTGAAACCCGTTATGGTTTATGTGCTCAATGTTATGGTCGTGATCTTGCACGTGGTTATCGCGTTAACGTTGGTGAAGCGGTGGGTATTGTGGCAGCGCAATCGATTGGTGAGCCTGGTACGCAGTTAACTATGCGGACATTCCATATTGGGGGTGCAGCCTCACGAGCAGCCGCAGTTAGCCAAGTTGAAGCTAAGTCTTCAGGTGTGGTTGGTTATAAAGAACTACGCTATGTGACTAAACCAAACGGTGAAAAAATTATTGTATCACGCTCGGCTGAGTTGGTGATCTTAGATCAACATCACCGTGAACGTGAACAACATAAGATTCCATACGGTTCGACTTTACATATTGCACCAGATGAAAAAATTGAAGCAGGTAAAAAATTAGCTAGTTGGGATCCACATTCTCGCCCAGTAATTTCTGAACATGCGGGTATTATTCAACTTGAAAACGTGGATGAAGGTTTAACAGTAGTTAAAGAAACCGATGACGTAACTGGTTTAACTGCGCTTAAAGTAATTGATCCATCTAAAGTTAAAGGTTCAAAAACTAAAGATAAGAACATTCGTCCGATTGCGCGTTTATATGACGAAAATGGTCAAGAAATCAAGATCTTTGGCACCGATGCCCCTGTGATTATTTCTTTCCAAATTGGTGATATTATTGCGGTGCGTGACGGTCAAACCGTTAGTGCTGGTGATGTCTTGGCGAAAAAACCACAAGAATCAATGAAAACTCGCGATATTACTGGTGGTTTACCACGGGTTGCTGAGTTATTTGAAGCGCGGATTCCAAAAGCTGCTGGTATGTTAGCACCGTTATCGGGTACGATTAGCTTCTTGAAGGAAACTAAAGGTAAGCATAAAGTTAAGATTATTGCGGTGAGTGGTGAAGAAGTTGATTTAGCAATTCCTAAAGATAAAAATATCTTGGTGAATGATGGTGAGTATGTGGAACGTGGACAAGCTATCGTGGATGGTCCAGTTAATCCGCACGAATTACTTGAAATGCGTGGAATTGAAGAGTTATCGAAATACATTGCACATGAAGTGCAAGAGGTTTATCGTTTACAAGGTGTGAAAATCAGTGATAAACACATTGAAACGGTTGTGCGCCAAATGTTACGTCGGATTGTGATTGTTAATCCAGGGGATAGTAATATTTACCTTGAGGGCGAACAAGCCGAACGTTCAGCGATCTTAGATGAAAATGATCGTTTAATTGCTGCAGGTCAAGAACCAGTTGAATATAAAAATATTCTGTTGGGGATTACACGTGCCTCATTGAACACCGATTCATTTATCTCAGCTGCGTCGTTCCAAGAAACTACGCGGGTATTAACTGAATCAGCAGTAGCTGGACGGGTCGATTATTTACGTGGACTGAAAGAAAACGTAATTATGGGACGTTTAATTCCAGCTGGTACAGGTTTAGCTTATCATCGGGCTAAACATAAAAATGAAAACCCAGAGAATTACCCAGCCGAGTAATATTGGATAAAAATAAAACCCGAACTATATTAAACATAGTTCGGGTTTATGTATTTATTGGTTTAGGAGTTAGTAGATGAAATTAAAAGAAAATATAATTGCTGTGGTTGTTTTTTTAGGTTGCTTAGGAGGATTTGGATATATTTATTATAAATTTAATACTACTAATATGCATTTATTAATTTTCAGTGGTGTAGTTTTCTTTGCCAGTATTGGGGTGATTTGGGTACAGTATTCTAAGAAAAAAAATATTAATACTAAATATAAGTGGTTAGTAAATGCACCATCGATTATTACTACTATTGGGATTTGCTGTACTTTTATTGGTGTAACTATTGGTTTGATTGATTATAACCCATCGAATGCTGATAGCTTAAATAAGCTGTTGGATGGTTTGAAAGTAGCTTTTGTACCCTCGGCGTATGCAATTATTTGCTCTATAGCTTTTAAATGGTGGGCGACGGTTGAAGAACCTGATGATGATAGTGACTCACAGGTGAACGCCAGGCTCGAAACACTTGAAAAAAATCTAACAGAGCTTATCCAGAAGCATGGTGTTGCCTCATTAGGCAATCATATTGAAATACCTAATTTACCGCAAGATATAAAAGACTTTGTAAGTAATTTTGACAAAATTCAACATCCCATTAATGTTCAAATCAACATAGATGATAATCAAGGTAATGGATTAACTATTGATGATATTAATAAAATTAATAGTCTGGAGAATAAGCAAGTAACTATATCAGTAGATGGTTTTAATGAGTCATTGGAGCAGTTAAATAAAGTAAATAATAAAGAAGTGACTGTTTCAGTCAGCGGTTTAAGTGAATCACTTGCATCACTAAATCAAATAAATGATAAAGCCGTAAATGTTTCTGTCTCCGGTGTTAATGAGTCATTGGAGCAGTTAAATAAAGTCAATAATAAAGAAGTGACAGTTTCCGTGAGCGGCTTAACTGAATCACTTGCATCACTAAATCAAATAGATGATAAAACCGTAAATATTTCAGTGTCAGGTTTTAATGAGTCATTGGAGCAATTGAATCAAGTCAGCAATAAAGAAGTAACTGTTTCAGTTAGTGGTTTCAGTGAATCACTTGCATCGCTGAATCAAATAAATGATAAAACAGTACATGTTTCCATCGATGATACAGATTATAAGAAAAAAATTGAAGAGTTAAATAAAATGACTGATAAAAAAATCATTTTGCTAACTGATGACGAAGTAAATGATACTCTAAAAAAAGTATTAGAAGATAAAATAACTGGATCTACGAACCAAGCAGAATTAGATGATAAACTATCTCGATTAATAAATTCAAAAATAACTGGTAAGATTGATTTAGATGAGTTTAAAAAAGAATTTATAGGATATTTATCAAATTCACCATCTGATTATAAAAATAACTCCTATCTAAATACTATTTCCATTAAATTAGATAAGCTTATTCCTTCGCAGGTGTCATAATGGCTAAACGCATTAAAGGCGATGACTATTGGATTCCTTTGGCGGACTTGATGACTGGTTTAATGTTGATTTTTCTTTTGATTGCTGCTGCAGCTATTAGAAATAGTCATGAGACTGCAAGTGATTATGTTCATAAAAAACAAGATATATATAAATCTCTCAAGATGGAATTTAGCGAAAAAGAGTTGCATGATTGGGGCGCTGAAATTATTGAAAGTCCAACTTTATCGGTTAGGTTTAAGAACCCAGAAGTCTTATTTGCGAGTGGTAAATCTGATTTGCAACCAAAATTTGAGATTATTTTGGCTCAATTTTTCCCTCGTTACCTAAAGGTCGTTAGTAATAAAGATTATGAATCAATGGTATCTCATATGCAAATTGAGGGATATACTTCAAGTGTTTGGAGTGGTGCTGGTGATATCAATGATGCTTTCTTTAATAACATGAATTTATCACAGCAAAGGACTATTTCAACTTTGAAGTATTTATATTATTTGGATCAATCCACAGAAAGTAACTTACAGCAAGAATTGGGTTGGAGCACCGAATCGTATCATAAGTATTTACGAAATGAGGTAACTGCTAATGGCTTATCTTCATCGCATTTAATTTATAAAGATAATTGTGATATTGAGAAGAATAGCAATTGCGTTGAAGATAAACAGCGTTCTCAGCGGGTTGAGTTTACTATAATTTTCAATTCAGATCAAATTGCTAACAGCTTGGCAGGTGCAAATTAATTTGAGTAACAAGGAGTTCACTTAAATGCCAGAGTTTGACTTTACAAAAGAAGTTAGGGATTTAGCTATTCAAGATTGTGCTGACTTTAGAAATATGTTAACTAACTCGCCAAATATACTTTATGAAACCGCAGAAAGATTTAATAAATGGTATTTTTTATTACCACCATCGCTAGAAGAATTTCCTAAAGATTGCTTTGGTAATACTATTAAACATATAGTTGAGTTAACTGAAGTTATAGTTAAAAACAACCAAAAAGAAGTTGATGAAATTAAGGATGATGTGCGTAAGCATATCTGGTTGAGGTTCACAGGTGAGTTACTCGACATCAAAAAAGGATTATTACGTCTTCATCTAGTGTATATGGGTATTGATAGCCTAGACAGTTTAGATAAAGAGGATAATAATTTCCTCCATTATTTAAGTAGGAGCCCAATTGATATACAAGATATAGTTAAGGTAACGTTGCCAGATATTTATAGTATATTAGGTAATGTGGAATCAAAAATTGATGATTTATATGGTAAGCCCAATATTTATGGTGAAATACCGATATTTGCTGCAACATTAAGTGCGCAACAAAATAATGTTGAGCAGTATCTAATAGAAATGGGCGCGCGAAATGCAAATTTGGATATCAAAGAAATTAAAACAAATAATGATGACAACTTATTACATTATGCTACTTTGAGTGCTAATAAAGAGTTTGCTGGTTATGTTAAGCAGTTGGTGGGTAATGATGCTGTGCAACAGAGTGAATTTACTCGATTAGAGAATAAAGATGGGTTATCTAGCCTTGACTACTTTTATTTTATCACCCATGATGAAACTCAAGGAAAACTAAAAAGTTATGCAATAGATCCAGATACATTATTGAATAGGAGTAAACGTTTACACTATATTAGCAAAGTAGCACATCGTCTAGCTCAGTTAAAATCACCTGCTTTATTACGTTATTTTATAGAAAAGTATAAGTTAGATATTAATAACTGTAATCGTTACGATGCAAATGGATATGATAGTGGAGACACTTTATTGCATACTGCAGCATTATATGCTTCTTTGCATACAGTAGCATATTTAGTCTATCATGGTGCGAAGGTTGATAAGCACAATGGTCATGATGGTGAGAGAGTTGTTTCAGGATTATGGATGGTGCCTTTGTTCAAAAACTCTAATGGTGATCAGTGGTTTAAGCGTTATAAATCTGCAGAGTATCCACTCCATTTTGCTGCATTTTCTGGAGATAAGGAGAAGTATGAGTTTTTACTAAAGTTACCAGATAAAACTATACCCTCAGTTGATGATGAGATATTAAAGTTATATCGTTACTATGGTGGCTGTAATGAGGAAATATCAGTATGTAAGTTAGTTAGAGATACTAAGATCGCAATAGATTCCTGCTTGAATAATGAACTAATAAATAAATTTAATCCATCTCTATCAGATGTACAAATTGCTAAAATAAATAAGATTAGCGACAGAAGTAAAAAAGCGCTAGTTGTTGCATTGTTATATAGAAGTGAAACTAATAATAATTCAGTTGCGCATCTGCCATTAATGTATTTGAAATATATCATGGATATAGATATATCTAGTTATGCTGGAATAGATGTCTTTAGTTCTGATTTTTTTACAAATTTTAAAATACCAGATATTGAAGAGAAGCGAAGCCATTTTTTATGTACCGCTGTGTTAAATTATTATTATTCTATTGTTGGATTTGATTCTATAACAACGGAGCTGGTGAAGCATGTAAAGTTCTTTGATCATGGAATAGCGACTAATTGCAGGGATGTTTTTTCTGGTTATAAAGGAGGTCAATATCAGTAAGTAGCTTTTTGTATAAGGTTGTAGAAGTTTGTTTTGCTCTAAAGATCAACTATTATTTTGAATTTCACACCTGGTAAAAGCTTTCAAACTGGTATTATTGTTCAACTGTTTCAATATACCTGCTGAATATAATTTTATTGATTTATCCAACTCTTATGTATTAGTCGAATGTTAGCATGAATTGTGAGTTTCGCACTTGAATTCAGGTTATTGACGTTGTTAGATTAATAAATAAGGGTTAAGATTGTTTTTAATTATGCTATAATATCTTATCCACGAAAATTTTATTAAAGGTTATCTAAGAATGAGTAATATCGTTTATACCACTGACGCTTCGTTTGACGCAGATGTACTAAAGGCTGAACTTCCTGTATTAGTTGATTTTTGGGCTGAATGGTGTGGGCCATGTCGCATGATTGGACCAATCTTGGAAGACTTAGCTAAAGAATATGCGGGTCGGGTTAAGATTGTAAAAGTCAATGTCGATGATAGCAGCGTGTCGGCTGCAACTTATGGTGTGCGTGGCATTCCAACTTTACTTTTATTTAAAAATGGTGAGTTGGTTGAAACTAAAGTTGGCGCATTACCTAAAGGTCAATTAGCAGCTTTTATTGACAGCAATATCTAAAATAGATTAAAATGGTTACCTGAGTTAGGTAACCATTTTAACTATAATGTTATCAACCAACCTTTTTATTCCTATTTCACTTAAAGTCTATACTCAAAAGTCCCAAACAATTACCACACTAATATTTTAAGATCAACTAAAACAAAAGTGTTTAAAAATTTCTGACCAAGTGAAACTAACAACGTTCTAAACTAATATTTTATGGTGTTTTTCTATGCATTTAACCGAAATTAAAGATATTCATGTCGCGCAATTACTTGAGATGGCAGCAGGATACAATATTGAAGGCGCAAGCCGTTTACGTAAACATGATTTGATTTTTGCCATTTTGCGCAAAGTTGCCGAGCAAGGCGAGAATATTTCTGGTGGTGGTGTATTAGAAGTTTTACCCGACGGTTTTGGTTTTTTGCGTTCACCTGATACCTCATATTTAGCTAGTCACGATGATATTTATATCAGCCCAAGTCAAATCCGACGTTTTAATTTACAAACTGGTGACACAGTTGATGGTGAAATTCGGATGCCAAAAGATGGCGAAAAGTATTTTGCTTTAGTGCGAGTTGACAAAGTTAACTTAAATGCGCCTGAAGCCAATAAGCACAAAATTTTATTTGAAAATTTAACCCCGCTATTTCCCGATCAACAACTTCATCTGGAACGTGATATTAAAGGCGAAGAAAATTATACGGGACGCATTATTGATTTATTTGCCCCAATTGGTAAAGGTCAACGTGGTTTAATCGTTGCGCCACCCAAAACAGGTAAAACCGTTATGTTACAACATATTGCGCATTCAATTACCGCCAATCATCCCGAAGTTGATTTGATCGTGTTGTTAATTGATGAGCGTCCTGAGGAAGTTACCGAAATGCAACGTTCGGTTAAAGGCGAAGTAGTTGCATCAACCTTTGATGAGCCAGCAACCCGTCACGTGCAAGTTGCCGAAATGGTGATGGAAAAAGCCAAACGCTTGGTGGAAAGTAAACGCGATGTGGTGATTTTGCTAGATTCAATTACGCGTTTAGCGCGGGCTTATAACACGGTTGCGCCAGCTTCGGGTAAGATTTTAACTGGTGGTTTGGATGCTAATGCGCTACACCGTCCGAAACGTTTCTTTGGTGCCGCACGGAATATTGAAGAGGGTGGTTCATTAACCATTATTGCAACCGCACTGGTTGAAACTGGCTCGCGGATGGATGATGTGATTTATGAAGAATTCAAGGGCACGGGTAATATGGAATTACATTTAGATCGCGATATTGCGAATCGCCGAATTTACCCAGCCGTGGATATTTTAAATTCAGGCACGCGCCGTGAGGAACTCTTGTTAAGCAAAGAGCAATTGCAAAAAATGTGGGTGTTACGCAAGTATCTAGCTGAGAAACAATCGATTGAAGCGAGCGGCTTTGTGTTAGATAAAATTCGCGTTACCAAAAATAACAGTGATTTCTTCGATGCGATGACGCGCTAAAATCGAGCGCTAATTTGATGTAAATCATGACATTACTATCGTATGTTGTAATGGCACTAAGTTAAGACACCGCAACAATTAAAACAGCTAGTTATGTGATTAAACTAACGAGATGCAGAACTTCATTATAAGCGCTGGCAAAACAAAGATGATACCACTAGAGTAAAACTGTTAGTAGCATTCATTCAAAGGTATTTATGTATGCAAGTTAACACTCTGTAATACATCGTGTTTTTATTAACTTAGTGCCATTACTCTATGTTGCATTTTGATTGCTCTGTTTTATGTTGAAATGCACTCACTTGGTTAACCTATATGAGTGGTTGCAGTGTATGAATTAATTTGAATTTTTTAGATCGTTTATTGATTTTTGGTGGGTTATTTGGACAATATTAATCGCGTGTTAATCTGTTGATGGCAAATTAAGTGTAAGATACGAATATTTTACTTAGCACCTCATATGGGTTAAACAATAAAGCATCTTATGGAAAAATTATTATGGACAAAGATAAAGTATTAAAATCCTGGGAATACGAAAATAATTTCCTTGAAAATAAAATAAAAAAAGATAATTTGCATACATTGGTTGATAGCGGTGAGGTGATTCCATACTTCCAAACCATTCATTACTACACGGATAGATCTTCAGAGGTAAAAGAAATTCGTATTTGTGTTAACAATTATGGAACCAAGTTACAGGTTGCCAGAGTTTTTAATTATACAGATGAAATCTCTCGCATTCGTCATATTGAGTTTCTAGACCCTGACGGAGATAAACCAACGGTGAATGGAGTAGTTTATACAATAATACAGAACAATTATATAGAGATAAGTGCTGGGATTAGAATTGATAAAATAACTTATCGTGATAGTGTTGAACATGTTTCTTATAATGGTGCCATATATAATCTCGAACATACATATGGCTTTACTCAAATAACTGTTCAAGATGGTAGTCTTTTTGAAGGTGAGCGTAATGGTGATATTAAGGAAGCAATATCTTTAAACAATGTGCCATCTTCTTTATCACATAGTGAAGTTGTCGAAAAATTTAAAGATACAGTTGTAGCTAAGTTCATTCCGCAGATGAGCTCAATTGTTACAACAATGAAGCTTGAGCAAGATGATGTAATGAGATTACCAGAACATCAAATATCATTTATTTATGGCCCACCAGGGAGTGGAAAGACTAATATTGCACTGCATAGGGTATCATACCTAATTAATGAAGTTTATAAAGATAAAACACCGCGCATTGGTATGTTTGTATTTCAACCAGTTTTAAAAGGGTATTTATTAAAATTAGTCAATGAATTAAAATTAAGTGACATAGTAGAACTAAACTCCATTGATAAATGGATTATTGATGAGGTTACTCGCATATTGAAAAGCGTAGGAATTTATTTGAATGGTGTAGAACTTTACAAAAAACCAGTACCGAATTTACCATCAAATAGTTTGCAGTTAATCAGAAATCATATAAAAAACTTAAATAAAGATCAAAAGACGAGATTGTATAATGTTTTCTCATCAACAGATTCAAAGACTGTAAAATCTCACACTGATAACCTAATTAAATTTATTGAACAAAATGAAGTTTATATTTCAAGAGAGTTTAGTGATATTCTTTATAGTATAAGTAAGGGGAATTTTACAAAATTTGAATCTGGTTTTGATTATATGAACGATTTAGAGCGCATCCGTTTATCCACTAATAACTCAGTAGATATAGAAACAATTAAAAAATCTATAAAGTATTACCAAGAAAAATCAAATACATATAAACTAAATGCATTAATAGATTTATTTAATCAAGCTCGTGATTGGATAAATGTCATGGCTATAGAGTCAAGAGATGACATCACTATGCTTGATTATGATTTATTGCTGTACGTATATAGCTGTGAGCACGTTGATAGATCATTTGATCATATTTTTGTTGATGAGGCTCAGGATTTTAGTCTAGTTAGATTAGCAATTCTAGCAAATTATTCTAAGAACGCCATGACATTAACTGGTGATAAAGCCCAAGCAATATTTCAAGAGCAGAATGTAGATACTGATAACTCAAATCCATTAAATATTGTATATCAAAAATTAGAAACAAGCCATAGAGTTACATATCAAATAATAAGATTTGCGAATTTATTTATTAAACAAGTTCATTTAAATAATAATAAAAATTTGAAAGTTACTCGAATTTCAGAATCGCTTCCAACAGTACTTCTAAGTCGACAGAAGGATTGTATTATACCCAAAATCTTTGATTATCTCGTAAGTGTAAAAAATCAAAAAACTATAGTGCTCAGTCAGTGGAATAAGGATAAATACCCAGATGGCAATTTAACTACTCTTGGCAAGATTCAACTTATGCTTAGAAAGAGTGGATTTGTTTTTATAAACATAAATAGGAGCACTGAAAATTTAGCGACTGCTCTTACAGAGAGCTCATTGTTTTTTGGAACATATCAACAAGTTAAAGGATTAGAGTTTGACAATGTAGTAATACTTGATTTTGAAGAGAACTGTTACAGTAAAACTGCTCAAAGTATAGAGATAAAGCAAAATTTACTATATACTGTCATAACAAGAGCTAAACTCCATGTGATACTATGTTTACCAATAAGCTCAAAGATTTATAATGCTTATTTGACTAACAACAGGAGTTTATTCGAGGTCGTTACTATTTAGTGTTTGACAGAAAACCATAAATACATTGTACTGCAATGGTTTCAGCTATTTTCACTTGGCGAAGATTCTTAAGATAATTTGATGGAATTAGAGTTAGCCAAGATTAATGGCTATGTTTCTTAGTCGCATTGTTACTCAAATTTGTCAAGGTGAGTTTTTTATTTGCGATGAGGCTCTAGTTTAAACTGCTAGGGCTTTTTTATATTGTATGGGGGTAAAATGTTAGAGTGGCAGTTAAAAGAATTTTCAGAGTTAAGTTTAAATGAGTTGTATGCAATCCTGCAATTAAGAGAACAGGTATTTGTGGTGGAGCAACAAGCCATTTATTTGGATGCCGATGGTGCGGATTTAAGTGCATTACATCTCATGCTATGGGAACACGGTGCTTTAATTGCCTATGCACGAATTCTAGCTCCTGAGGCGGTGAGTGTACATTTCGGACGAGTTTGTGTGCGGAGTTCAGCACGTCACGCCGCACTGGGTACTAAATTAGTCCAGCAAGTTCTTGCCGAGATTAAAGCCCGCTACGGCGCGGTGCGCATCGTTATTTCGGCGCAACAATATTTACGTAAATTTTATCAGAATTTAGGTTTTGTGGCGATCAGTGCTGGTTATGTAACTGAAGATGGTATCCCGCATTTAGATATGCAATTGGCTAAAGTCTCAACTGAGGATGCGTAAATCTAAATAACCATGCTTTAAATGTGGTATAATTTTGCGTTTAAATTATTAGCAAAGGGTTACGTAATGACATTCAAGTATTTAGAACTTCGTGATAGCAAGTATGATGAGCGCATGGCTGCTGAAGAGGCTGCGCGTTGCTTACTTTGTGTTGACGCTCCGTGTGCTAAGGCTTGCCCATCTGCGACCAATCCTGAGCAATTTATTAGTGCTATGCGTGCTGGCGATATTAGTGCTGCCGCAAAAATTATTCGTGACTCCAATGTTTGTGGTGGAGCGTGTTCTTTAGTTTGTCCTGCGGATAAATTATGTGAAGGTGCTTGTGTGCGTACGGCGATGGATCGCCCTGTTGCCATTCGTAAATTACAGCAATTTGTAGTCGAACAAGAACAAGCTTTACAGCTTCAGGTTTTGGACAAAACTCCCGTGATTCATGCGGCTAAAGTGGCATGTATTGGTGCTGGTCCAGCGAGTCTAACGGTTGCGGCTAAATTAGCTCAAGCGGGTTATCAAGTTGATATTTATGAAGCAATGCCGCAAGCTGGCGGCATGATGAGCTATGGTATTCCACCAGTTCGTTTGAATCAAGAGTTGGTTGACTGGGATGTTAAAACAGTTACCGATTTAGGTGTAAAGATTAAACTGAACACTAAAGTTGGGGTTGATATTAGTTTAGCTCAATTGGAAGAACAATATAAAGCTATCTTTATTGGGGTTGGATTATGGAGCGGACGCACGGCACAACTGGGCGAACGTAACTTAAGTGGTGTAATAAGCGCGGTTGATTTTTTGGTTGCGGCTCGTGGGAGTCAAGGTAAAGATGTCGTTATTCCTAAAAGTGTAGCCGTAATTGGGGCTGGGGATACGGGCATGGATTGCGCGGCGACGGCTAAATTATTGGGCGCCGAAAATGTAACCGTATTTTGTCGCGGGGCTAAAGTTCCTGCTTATCATGAAGAACTTAAATTTGTGCAAAGTTTGGGTATCAATGTTGCAACTCAATTTAGTCCACAACAATTCTTAGGTGATGATGCAGTACATGGAATTATTGCTCAGCATGCCGATGGTTATTCAGAATTAAAACTTAAGGCCGAATTGGTTATTTATGCCATTGGACAAAATATAGATGCAGGTGAGGCTTTTGCTGGGGTAGCTATCGAAGGTAATAAAATTATAACTCAAGATTTTCAAACGAGTAAAGCGCATATTTTTGCCGCTGGTGATGCAACTAATGGTGGCAGCACGGTGGTTCAAGCGGTTAAAGAGGCTAAATTAGCCGCAACTGCAATGTTGAAATTTTTGGCAGAGGAATAATCTGCTCAGTAAATATTAAGGGCGAGTCGCTTCGTAGTTCAAGCGACGTACTTCCTCATTTAAGCCATCAACTATAATAGACCTCTTACACAACCAGTGCGAAAGTTTTTAATAATACTGGTTATTAAGAGGTCTACTGGTTGAAAAGTATAGAAATAGAAAGAAGTTATTTCGTAGCAACTGATTAGTCGGTGCTACGACAGTTTTATTCAAATTAGACGCTTATTCGGCAATATCTTCATTCCATAATTGTGGATTTTTGCTTATAAATTCGCGCATTAGTTGCTTAGCTTCATTCAGATCAAGGTTGATCACTTCAAGACCACGGCTGCGCATATAATCTTCAGCACCCTTAAATGTTTCATTTTCAGCCATAACCACGCGCGGGATTTTATAGAGTAAAATTGCGCCACTGCACATATCACAGGGTGATAAAGTTGAATAGATGGTGGCTTTAGCATACTCTTTGGCGGTCAAACGTCCAGCATTTTTAAAGCAATCCATTTCGCCATGTAAAATTGGATCTCCTTGCTGAACTCGTTGATTATGTCCTCGTCCAACAATTTTGCCGTCGATGACTAGTACACTACCAATGGGAATTCCACCCTCACTAGCACCTAATTTCGCTTCTTCAAGTGCGACATTCATGAAGAATAAATCTTGTGTTTGATCCATTGTAAACTCCAAATAAAATAAGTAGATAGTATAACTTAAATGACCGCTGGGTGTAGATTTACCCGTGGTCATTTAAACTGATTCAGCGCTTAATGAAAAAGCCCCAGTAGAAACTAGGGCTTTTGATTGGGAAATTATTAATGTGGCCATTTCCAATTAGCTTCTTCAGCAAGATCCACGCCATGTGCATAGGCGTAATCTTGGCATACTAAGCGACGTTGTTTCAATTTATTAATTACATTAATATATTGCGTTTTAGACGTTGCAACTTGAGTTAGCGCATCAATTGCTAGCGTAAAGCGATCCACGCCATTTTGAATAGCTAATTCTAATGGGGTATTAATTGAACCTTTTTCAACATAACCATGCACGCTGAAGTTCAAGTTATTTGAACGATCGGCTATCATGCGTTTGATTAAGTATGGATAACCATGATAATTAAACACTACAGGTTTATCAGCGGTAAAGATGCGAATAAATTCATCATCGGTGAGACCATGACCATGAGTATCTTCACTAGATAAGCGGAATAAGTCAATTACATTGACTAAACGTACTTTTAGTTCTGGCGTGTAGCGATGTAAGATATCTACTGCAGATAAGACTTCAAAGGTTACAATATCACCACAACCAGCGAGTACAACATCAGGTTCACCCTCACAGCTTGCCCAATCCCAAATACTAACTCCTTCAGCACAATATTGCGTCGCTTTTTCGATTGGCACAAATTGTGGATGGCTTTGTTTATCACAAACAATCACGTTAACGTAATTTTGGCTTCTAAAGCAATGATCGGCCATCGAGAGCAAGGTATTGGCATCGGCAGGGAAATAAATCCGCGTTACCGATGATTTTTTATTAACCACTAAATCAACAAAACCTGGATCTTGATGAGTAAAGCCATTATGATCTTGCCGCCACACGGTTGAGGTCATCAATAAGTTTAATGACGGCACTTTACGACGCCATTTTTCACGATTCATCATATCGAGCCATTTACAGTGTTGATTAACCATTGAGTCAATTACGTGGGCAAATGATTCATAGGTAGATAATAAACCATGACGACCAGTTAAAGTATACGCTTCTAACCAGCCCTCAAGAGTATGTTCAGAAAGCATTTCCATTACGCGACCATTGCGTGATAAATGCGTGCCATCGCTATCAATCGGTAGAATATCGCCCCAGAAACATTTTTCGCTGACTTCATAGACGGCATGAAGTTTGTTTGAAGTGTTTTCATCTGGACCAAATACGCGGAAGCTTTGCATATTGCGTTTCATGATATCACGCATGAACTCACCTAATGGATAAGTGTTTTCATGTTTAGTCACGCCAGAGATAACATTTTTTACCGCATACTCGCGATAATCTGGTAAATCCAGCGTGCGGAATTGATCATAGCCGCCATTAGTGACTGGATTAGCACTCATACGTTTGTCTCCAGTTGGCATCATGGCTTGTAATTCAGCACTTAATTTACCGTTAGCATCGAATAATTCCTCATGGTTGTAACTTTTTAGCCATGCTTCAATTGCATCAAGACTTTCTTGTGGGTTTTTGGCATCAATGGTGATCGGCACTTGATGAGAGCGCCAGAAGTTTTCAATTTTTTTGCCTTTATGTTCGACTGGTCCAGTCCAACCTTTTGGACTACGTAACACAATCATTGGCCAAAATGGTCGGTCAGTGTTGCCGTTAACGCGTGCTTCGTGTTGAATTTGTTTAATCATTGCAACACATTCATCCATGGTTTTTGCCATTGTTTCATGCATCGTCATTGGATCAGAGCCCTCAACAAAGAATGGGGTATAACCATAGCCTTTGAAGAGAAATTCTAATTCCTGATGGGATACCCGCGATAAAATTGAAGGGTTATTAATTTTGTAACCGTTTAAATGTAAAATCGGTAATACCGCACCATCGGTAACTGGATTTAAAAATTTATTGCTATGCCAAGCGGTAGCGAGTGGACCTGTTTCAGATTCGCCATCACCAACTACAGCCGCAACGATTAATTGTGGATTATCAAATGCAGCACCATAGGCGTGAGAGACGCTATAGCCAAGTTCACCACCTTCATGGATTGAACCAGGTAATTCAGGTGTACAGTGACTACCTAAACCACCAGGGAAGGAGAATTTTTTGAATAAAGTTTGCATGCCAGCGCGATCTAGCGTGATATCAGGATATTTCTCGGTATAAGAACCTTCCAAATAAACTGGTGCAATTACACCAGGAGCGCCATGTCCAGGACCTGCAATATAAATCATTTCAACATCGTGTTTTAAGATCGCACGATTTAAATGGGTGTAGATAAAACTTAGCCCAGGAGCTGAGCCCCAGTGACCAAGTAAACGTTCTTTGATGTGTTCTTTTTGTAGTGGTTCTTCAAGGAGCGCATTTTCACGTAGGTAAATCATACCTGCGGCTAGATAATTACAGGCGCGCCAGAATTTATTTAATTTCGTAGCTTCATTTTGAGTTAAAACGGTGGTAGTCATAAGTCACCTTTAAAATAGTAAAATAGTCAATCTCATTGTAAATTAGTCGCATACGGCTGCATGCAACCCTAAAAAACAGAGGGTATTATACCATAAAATAAATGTGGCTATTTGTGAATTTTAGCCGTAAGATCTGTGATTTGATGTGTTTAATTTTTCAATTTTATTGTAAACTAGCATGAGTTAGTGATAAAATAATGTCAGAGTTATTTAGTATATTATTTTAGGAGTCCTAATATGAGCTGTTCTGATACAAATTATTTTTACCCTCAAGTTTTAGTTGGTCAAGAAGCACCTGATTTTACGGCTGCTGCAGTTTTGGGAACTGGCGAAATTGTTGATAGTTTCAATTTTAAAGAAGCCACCAAAGGCAAATATGCGGTTGTGTTTTTCTATCCATTGGATTTTACTTTCGTGTGTCCATCTGAATTAATCGCCTTTGATCATCGTTTGGCTGATTTTAAAACTAAAAATGTTGAAGTAATTGGCGTGTCAATTGATTCTCAATTCTCGCATTTTGCGTGGAAAAATACCCCAGTTAATAAAGGTGGTATTGGTCAAGTTGGTTATACCTTAGTTGCTGATGTTAAACACGAAATTTGCCAAAGCTTTGGTGTTGAAGCGGCTGCTGGTGTGGCTTACCGTGGTTCATTCTTAATTGACCAAAATGGTGTTGTGCGTCATATGGTTGTGAATGATCTACCTTTAGGTCGTAACATTGATGATATGTTACGCATGGTTGATGCACTTCAATTCCATGAAGAACATGGTGAAGTGTGTCCAGCTAACTGGAGCAAAGGCAAAGAAGGCATGAAAGCCTCAACGGCTGGAGTTGCTGATTACTTAGCCAACCACGCTGAACAACTATAAATTTTAGTTTTCAAAAAGTCCCACTTCGGTGGGATTTTTCTATTAAAATATTACAATTAATTTTTAAATGGAACTAGATTATGCATCGCGAAAAATTTATTCAGCTCATGGATGAGTTGTTACAGCCAAAAGAATTCAAAGACCATTGTCATAACGGCTTACAGATTGAGGGTCGCTCAGAAATTTCTAAAATTGTGACTAGCGTTTCGGCTTGTCAGGCATTAATTGATTACGCCGCGGAAATTAATGCGGATGCGATTATTACGCATCATGGAATTATCTGGAATGATAGCAGTAATGTGCTAACTGGTTTTAATTACAAGCGGATTGCGAGCGTGATTAAGCATGATATTAATTATTTTGGTTACCATTTGCCATTGGATAATCATCCGCAGTTGGGAAATAATCGCCAATTAGCCGAAGTATTGCAAATTGAAGTCGAGGGACAAAGTGATGAGCAAGAGTTTTTATGGTATGGCAAATTAGTCACACCAATGGTTTTAAGTGAATTCATTGAACATTACCAAGAATGTACGGGACATAAACCAGTGTTTTTTGGCGATAAAGAAAAACTGATTACTACAATCGCTTGGTGTACTGGTGGAGCGCAGGGCATGCTGCATGATGCAATTAAATTGGGTGTGGATTGCTATATTAGTGGTGAAGTGAGTGAATATACTATGTCGGTTTCAGATGAAAGTGGCGTTGCCTATGTAGCTGGTGGGCATTATGTGACTGAGCGCTATGGAATTATTGCGCTAACTGAATATTTGAATGAACAAGGCTTTGATGCCGAGTTCTTGGAACTGTATAATCCAATTTAATTGGTGTTAGACGTAGATAGCTTATCAAGTTATGCTGGCTGCAATGTTAATTAATTGCAGCCATTTATTTAACTTAACTTCAAATGTGTTAAGCATTCTGTTAAGCTACTCGCTAAAAAAATCTGTAAATTCAGGTAAGAGAATTTCAATCAAATTTAAACGCTGATCGCGGTAGTTAAATTCCGATTTGCGCTGCCAAAATTCTTGGTCAGTTTGATAGTGTTGGCGGAGATAATCTTGGAGGTGTGGTTCATGAACTTGCTTGATTGTGACTAGTTCAATTTGCATCTCTGGATTACGCTGTACTTGTGATTGGCTAGCAAAGAGAAATTTGCCAATCGGTGTGGTATTGGCGTTTTTGAGCAGAGCCGAGAAAAATTCTGCGCTGACATCTGTACTGCTACAGGCAATTACTACCGCACGTTGATTGAGGTGCAGCAGACTATAGCGGCGAAAATAGTTATCTTCAATCCCTTCATGGAGTAATTCAACCCTAAGTTGTTGCCCCAAATCCTCGAGTTGCTTAGTCATTGAGCCGCAAGAATTGAGTAGCTCTTCAAATTCGGCTTGTTGCGGATACGTTAGAAGTGGTTTAATCAGCACTATAGGCAACTTGAAAAATATCATAATTTTCGAGGTTAATTGCGGTTAATTTACGTCCCCACACGCAACCTGTATCGAGTGCGAGATAACGTTGATCGTGGAAAAACCCTAGCGCTGCCCAGTGACCAAAGACGATTTTTTTATTGATGCTTGGATCAAAAGTCGCATGAAACCACGGTAGTAAATTTTCTGGAATGTTATCTAGTTCGCCTTTATATTTAAAATCTAAACTATAATCCACTCGATCAATGAAGCGCATCCGCGTACTGGCATTTACCACGAACTTCATTTTTTTTAGGCTGTCGTGCTCTTGTGACCAGTAATTAGGCTTATTGCCAAAGATATTTTCAATGAATTGTGGGTAATCTTTCGACATTAGATGATTGCTAACCGAATGATTAATTTGAAGTAATTCATTAAAATTCATCTGCGGATAAATTCCCGCATGGACTAAAATATATTGATTGTCATGAAAAACCAATGGGCATGAACGTAACCAATCAATATACTGTGAGATATTTTTATCGCGCATAACCGCATCGAGCGTGTCATCGTTATTGACTTTAACCAAATGGTTGAAGCGTGCGAGTAAATAAATGTCATGATTGCCTAAGACATTAATCACGCTATCTTGGTTTTTGTAAACCCATTTTAAAACCTCTAACGATTGCGGACCGCGATTGACTAAATCCCCAACGAGGTATAAAACGTCTTTACTTGGATTAAAATCAATTACTTTAAGAAGCTGCATAAATTGTTTATAGCAACCTTGAATATCACCAATTGCGTAGCGTGCCATAGATAACTCTTGTTCTGTGAAACTAACGATTAGACGAGGGGGTAAATCAGTTACAATACTGTTTTAAATAAGGCAAAATTTTAACACAGATGCAAGAATTACTTAATAAATTAAACACCCCACAACGCGATGCGGTTAAATATAATCAAGGTCCACTCTTGGTCTTAGCTGGCGCTGGTAGTGGTAAAACCCGGGTGATTACGCATAAAATTGCCTATCTCATCAAATCGCTTGGCATTCAAGCCAAACATATTACCGCGATTACCTTTACTAATAAAGCCGCTAAGGAAATGCAGGAACGGGCGAGTAAATTGGTCAGCGGACTAAATACTCGCGGTTTAACCATTTGCACTTTTCATGCCTTGGGTTTAAAAATTATGCGTGAAGAGGCTAAAAGCCTTGGTTACAAGCCAACTTTCTCGGTACTCGATAGTTACGATAGCGGCAAAATTATTTCCGATATCATGCAAACTACCGATAAAGCTTTGATTCGCAGCATGCAAAGTCAAATCTCGTTATGGAAAAACAGTTTTACCAGTCCCGAATTAGTCCAATCTCAAGCGAAAGAAGAATTTGATCATTTTGCGGCACGGGTTTATCTGCAGTATCAAGATACGCTCAAAACTTATCAAGCGATTGATTTTGATGATTTAATTAAATTACCCGTGGAATTATTTAAAACTGATTTGGCGGTGTTACATAAATGGCAGTTGAAAATTCGTTATTTGCTAGTCGATGAATATCAAGATACCAATGTCTGTCAATATCAATTGATTAAGTTATTGGCGGGCAGTCAAGGGCAATTTACCGCCGTTGGTGATGATGATCAATCAATTTATGCGTGGCGCGGTGCGGATAGTGAAAATTTACGTCTGCTAAATCAAGATTACACTAATCTGAATATTATCAAATTGGAACAAAATTATCGTTCGACGACTACGATTTTGGGCGCAGCCAATCAGGTTATTCAGAATAATCCCAAATTGTTTGAGAAAAAACTCTGGAGTGATTTTGGTAGCGGTGAACCAATTCGGCTAATTAGTTGTCCAAATGATGAGGCTGAGGCTGATATGGTGGTGCGCAAAATAATGCTGCATCAATTAAATTCAAGTACTAAATTTTCCGATTATGCCGTGCTGTATCGGAGTAATTTTCAATCGCGGGTGCTGGAGCAGGCCTTTCGCAATTATAAAATCCCTTATACTATTTCGGGTGGTAAATCTTTTTTTGATAAAGCCGAAATTAAAGATATCATGGCGTATTTGCGCCTAACCATTAACGAAGATGACGATAGTGCCTTTATTCGTGCGATTACCACGCCCAAACGTGGGATTGGTGAAACGACGTTAGATAAATTATCTACCTATGCCGCTCGGCGTGAAATTTCTTTATTTGAAGCCTTATTTGAAGAGGGCTTTGCGGCGGTATGTAATCCTGTGCAGCTTGAGAATGTGTTAGATTTTGGTCGCTTTATTAATGATATTCAAGCGCGGCAAAAATACGAGCCCGCTGGGGAATTACTAACTGAAATATTGAGTGCAATTAAATATGAAGAGTATTTGTATGATAGTGAAGAACTCAAAGCTGCGGAAAAACGTTATGGTAATGTGTTGAGTTTTATTGAGTGGATGTCCAAAAAAGGCGAAAATGATAATAAAACCTTGCCAGAACTAACCCAAACGGTTGCACTAATTACTTTACTCGATGGGCAAAATGAAGAAGAAATTGATTCGGTTAAATTAAGCACCTTACATGCCGCTAAAGGTTTGGAATATCCCTATGTGTTTATGATTAGCTGTGAAGAAGGTATTTTGCCGCATCAGGAATCGGTGGCACAAGGCACGATTGAGGAAGAACGGCGGCTAATGTATGTTGGAATCACTCGTGCGCAATATGAATTAACCATCAGTTATTGCGAACAACGGCGTAAAGCTGGTAGTTTGGAAACACGTGAGCGTTCCCGCTTTTTGGCTGAATTAGGCACGCATAATGTGCTTGATGAAGCCGCGCGGAGGTTTGAAAAAATCACCGATAAAGGTGAATTATTAAACAAGTTTTCGCTATTAAAAGCCTTGATTAATAAATAATTGGCACGGTTGAGCGCATGTTGGATGACATAAGTGCATTAATTTAGTCGACAATATGGGCTTAAATCTTCTCAGGTGCGTGTGGTTGTTGGTAAAAGTGTGGCGAGCGTATCTACGCAACGTATTCTAGTTATGCACTTATTTTGCTAATCTAATTTGGTGATATTTTGGTATAATATGGCTACAACGATTAACCTATTAATCTCAATATAATTCTGGCGTTCACGCTAGGCACTAAATCAAGTTTTATTTTCAGTAAATTGGATCTATTTATATAATAATTCGTCAATTATTCTTCTCAAATAAAGGATGTCAGATGTTTAATTTAGCCTTACAACCGCAGAGTGAATTAAAAGCTCAAATTAGTCAAAACTATCGTCGTAACGAACAAGAATGTATTCAAAATCTATTAACTATTCTCGATTGGAGTAGTGATCACGAAACTAAAATCAAACAAGTTGCTACCAATTTAATTCAAAAAGTCCGCGATAATCGCATTGATGGTAAGGGCGTGGATGCCTTAATGCAAGAATTTAAACTCTCGAGTCAAGAGGGGATTGCATTAATGTGTTTGGCGGAGAGTTTGTTACGCATTCCCGATAAATACACGCAAAATAAATTAATCCAAGATAAAATTAAAACTGGTGATTGGCGCAGTCATACCCATGGCGATAATTTCTTTGTCAATGCTTCAAGCTGGGGCTTGTTGTTAACGGGTAAACTAGTTAGCGCCAATGACAGCGCAAGTTTAACCGCGGGTTTAATTCGGACGATTGGTAAATTTGGTGAGCCAGTTATCCGTAAATCGATGGAAACTGCAGTGCGTTTTATGGGTAATCAATTTGTGATGGGTGAGAGCATTGATAAGGCGCTAAAAGCCTCAATTGCTCCTGAAAAACAAGGTTATCAATTTTCTTACGATATGCTGGGTGAAGCGGCGCTGACCGATGAAGATGCGCAACGCTATATGGAGAGCTATATTAACGCGATTCATAGCGTGGGGATTGCAAATAATGGACGTGGTGCGAAAAATGGTCCAGGGATTTCGGTTAAATTATCGGCGATTCATCCGCGTTATTCGCGCGCACAACGCGATCGGGTAATGAGTGAATTATTTCCACGCTTACGCCATTTATTCTTATTGGCTAAACAATATCAAATTGCGTTATTTATTGATGCCGAAGAAACTGAGCGTTTAGAAATTTCTTTAGATTTATTAGAAAAACTGGTGCTAGATGAAGATTTAGTTGGCTTTGAGGGAATTGGTTTTGTCATTCAAGCTTATCAACGGCGTGCACCATTTGTGATTGATTATGTAATTGATTTGGCGAAACGTGCGAATAATCGGATTATGGTGCGTTTGGTAAAAGGGGCGTATTGGGATAGTGAAATTAAACGTGCACAAGTTGATGGACAACTCGATTATCCAGTTTATACGCGTAAATTTCACACCGATTTATCTTATTTAGCCTGCGCTAAAAAAATGTTGGGCGCACAAGGACAAATTTACCCAGCGTTTGCTACGCATAATGCCTATAGTTTGGCGGCAATTTACACCATGGCAGAAGATAAAGAATTTGAATTTCAATGTCTGTATGGCATGGGGGAAACTTTATATAATAATGTGGTTGGTGCGGAACATCTGGGTTTGGCTTGTCGCGTCTATGCGCCAGTTGGAACCTATGAAACGTTACTGGCTTATTTGGTACGGCGCTTACTTGAAAATGGGGCTAATTCGTCGTTTGTGCATCAACTCGTTGATCCAGAAATTCCAATTGAAGAATTAGTGGTAAACCCAGTTGAGTTAGTACGTAAAACCGCGGGTGCCTCGAATCCATATTTTAATAAACCTTTAGCAATTTATCCAGGTAATCGGGTTAACTCCAAAGGTCTTGATTTATCGGATGAATTGCAGTTAGCTGAATTAGACACTGAACTGAATCAATATTTTGCCAAAGTTTATACGGCTGAGCCGTTGTTGTGGGATTATAAAGTTAGTGAACGTGAAGCGAAGCAAGTTCGTAATCCAGCTAAACAAAATGATGTAGTTGGTTTTGTGAGTAATGCAACTTTGGCGGAAGTTGATGTTGCGGTGAGTAACGCGTTACGGGCTTTTCCAGAATGGTCGGCAACCACTCCGCAAGAACGTGCGGCACGAATTATCAAATTTGCTAATTTGATGGAATTGAACTATTACGAAATGTTACATATCGTGGTGCGTGAAGCGGGTAAAACCTTAAGTAATGGAATTGCCGAAGTGCGTGAGGCGGTGGATTTCTGCCGTTACTATGCTGCACAAGTGGCAAATGAATTTGATAATGCCACGCATCAAGCGATTGGCCCTGTAGTTTGTATTAGTCCATGGAATTTCCCACTCGCGATTTTTGTCGGCGAAGTAATTAGTAGCTTAGCTGCAGGTAATACGGTAATTGCCAAACCATCGGCGCAAACTAATTTGATCGCTTATTATGCGGTAAAATTAATGCATCGGGCGGGTATTCCAGCTGGAGCGATGCAATTAATGCCAGGTAGCGGTAGCGTAATTGGTAATGAATTAACCAAGGATCCACGGATTGCTGGGGTTATTTTCACGGGTTCAACCGAGGTTGCGCAAACCATCAATCAAAATTTAGCTGCTAAGGTAAATTCAGGGGTGTTAATTGCCGAAACGGGTGGACAAAACACCATGATTGTCGATTCAACGGCGCTACCAGAACAAGTGGTAGTGGATGTGTTAAGTTCAGGTTTTGATAGTGCTGGTCAACGTTGTTCAGCGCTGCGGGTGTTGTATTTACAAGCTGATATTGCGGATAAAACGATCACCATGTTAAAAGGTGCGATGGATGATTTACGCGTGGGTAATCCATGGAATTTAAACACCGATGTCGGTCCAGTGATTGATCGTAAGGCACAACAAGTTTTGCTTGAGCATATTGAGAGTATGCGTAAAACGGCGCGGATGTGTTATCAAACTAAACTTCAAGCCGAGTGTGAAGAGGGTATTTTTGTTGCGCCAACCGTATTTGAAATTGGTTCAATCACTGAATTAAAACGTGAAGTATTTGGCCCTGTAGTGCATATTATTCGCTTCGAGGGTAAAGACTTGGATGCGGTAATTAATGAAATTAACTCGAGTGGTTATGGTTTAACTCAAGGTTTGCATAGTCGTTTAGAAGAAACTGCGGCAAAAGTCTATAACCGAATTAAAGCGGGAAATATTTATATTAATCGCAATACCGTTGGTGCGGTAGTTGGTGTGCAACCGTTCGGTGGTGAAGGGTTATCGGGAACTGGTCCTAAAGCTGGTGGTCCACTTTATTTATATCGCTTGGTTAATACTCAGGCACAACCGCAATCACAACTCAGTAAAAAAGTGGTTAATTTTAGTTTAGTGGATAATTTTGTAAATTGTCTGAATCAGCTCGATTTAAATGCTGAACAGGTTGCTGCGTTAACTAATTTAGCCGCCGAATTGAAACAACATTCACCATTAACTGAGCAAGTTAATTTGCCTGGACCAACTGGTGAGCGTAACTTTATGTTGTTTGCTGCCCGTGGTTATGTTGGTTGTTTAGCTAATTCGTTATATGATTATTGCGTTCAGGTGATTCATGCGTATGCAACGGGTAATCAAGTAATTATGCCAGTTGACGGTGTTGCCGATGCCTTGGGTAGTCATTTACCAAAAAGCTCTTATTATAGTCATGATTTAACTACGGTAAATTTAATTCATGCGGTTTTAGTGAGTGCTGATTATACGGATATTGCTAAATTTAAACTTGATTTAGCTAAACGTGATAGCTTATTGACGCATATTTTGCCAGCCGCAAATGGTGGTTATAACTTGCATTTATTGGTGACCGAACGTACCGTGAGTATCAATGTTACCGCAACGGGTGGGAATGTCCAATTGATGAGTATTGATGATCGGGTTGAATAATCGCTCGGTGCTGAATTAATTGTCAAATCTAGCTGCAGTTTTTTGATATCAAATACTGCAGCTATGTTTTTGGTAGATGGCTAAATTTATAGTAGATAATTTCAAAGTAGAATTTTATATTGCTAAATAGAGTCATTAGATTTTAAGGTTATATTTTTGATGTGGTTAAGAGGTTTGTGTGACCATTAGGTTAGCTATAATTGTAAAGAAAGATAGGTTGGATGCGTAAGATATTATTGATAGTTTTGATTGTTTGGATGCAAGTTAGCTCTGCAAGTTTTTTTGGTTTATTTGGTGGTTCATCACATCATCGCAGTAAACCCAACGTTACTAAATCTGCACCTGCACCAATTGATAATTCTAGTCAATATTATCAGCAGTGGTGTAGTTTAGCTCCAACTAATTATGGTTTTCGGATTAACTGTGCTCAACCACCAGTGTTAACTAATTTGAAAGCCGATGCTTCAGCCAGCGTGAGGTGTCAGCAGCTCTATACTGGGGTGAGTAAGCAATTTCCGGCACAGGTTAATTTGTCCACAGCGTTTATTAACAGCTTAAAATTGTGCTCGGGGCAAGTTTATGGACCATTTCAAATTAGTATGATCAATGTTACTCAGCAAGAAAGTAATAATCTTCTCCAAGCAAATAATCTCAGTACGTTTTATGCGATCGACTGTGCGGGTAAAGTTCCTTATGAAAGCGCAGAATATATTAGTCAACAAGAAAGTATCAATCGCTTGGCGAGTCAAAATATTCAACAATGTCTGGATCATATCCCAACTGGTCAAGTAAATAACATTTTGTTTGTTTTTTATATTTGCATTGGGCTAGCCTTGGTTTCGTTAGGGATGATTAGCTATAAATATTATAAGCGACGTCAATCTAGATAAATAAGTTGGCCACCTAAGTAAGGTGGCTTTATTTTTATCTAAGTTGTAATTTGGCTGGGTTTAAGTTCAAATAAACTCATAGCTGCGTAGGCTTGTTCAATAACTAATGATTTAAGGTGCTCATGTCCTGCACTTGAAGTTTCAAAAGTAAAGCCGGTTATTTCAAGTGGTAACCCATAATTAAGCAGTGGGTTAACCCGCACGGCATTGGCATATTCTTGATTAAGATTAGGATTAGATTTAAGCAGGTTTAACAAAAATAGGCGAAAAAGACTGAGGTTAGTCAAGTCTTGCCAATTGGGCTGCTCGCTTTCAATTTGATGAATGAAGTTTGGGTAGCTCGTGCGTAGATTTGCAAATAGTGACTGGCTGACAAAATGAATGCTTTGTGGATCAAAGCAAATTTCTTGGCGAAAACGGCGTCCTTCGGAATAGCTCATATATTCCCAGTTTTTAACGGCTTCGGTGGTTAAAGTATAGGTTGGTAATGTGGTGACGCTATTATCAAAATTGCGTAGGCGGACACTATTAATTGAAATTTCTTCAACGGTTCCCTCAAGATTATATTTGGGGATACTAATCCAATCACCCACGCGTACCATTGAAGTTGCATTGGCTTGTAAACTGGCAACAATTCCTAATATAGTATCGCGGAAAATTAATAAGACGATGGCGGATAATGCACCTAATCCAGTAATTACGGTAACTGGTGGTTGATCAAAAATATAGGCTGCCGCCAATACTGCCATTATAATCCAGGTGAAGAAACTTACGATTTTTATATAACTATGCCAGCTAGATTTATCATTGCGTTTGGAGGTTAGTTGATAGTAATCGTGGAGGGCAAAAATAAAGCGATTTAACGAAAAAGTTAAAATGTAAAGGTTAAATAAATTAGCACTAATTAATACAGTTTTGGCGATTTTAAGCGACAAGCTATTACCATTAACCACTAGCATAAAACTTCCAAATACAAATACGAGGCCAGATACTAGTAATGCGGTGGAGTTTAGGACGTGATAATCGCTAATTAGTCGCGCGAAGCGCGAATTTGAGTGTTTTAATTTCAAATTTAAAAAATAAATGATCGTTTTGCGAATAAGATAATCCACACCCAACGCAACGAAACTAATTAAGATTAAAACTATAATTGCGCCAAAAATGGCCTTCAGGTTGGCATCGGTAATCCAGCCAAGTAAACTGGTGCTGACTAAATCGTTCATTTAAATTCCTTCTTAAGTTACGGAGTTGTAGTTCAAGTTAATTATCAAAGTTAATTTTCTCGAGCGTGGCATTGATGTTTTGTGATTCGAGCACATTTTGTAATTGGAGTGCTTTATCGCTGTTACTATAGGGTCCCATAAATAAATTATAACTGCCTAATCCCTCGCTATTGGCTTCAATTTTTTGGATTGAGCTGGCATAACCCTGAGCTTTTAGGTCGTGTTGTCGCTGTTGAGCGCTGGTCTTATCTGAGTAACTGCCTAAGTTTAGCACGTAATAACTTCCACTTAAAGCCTTAAATGGATTTTCAGCTGTAGTTTTATTACTTGCCTGTGTTGGTTGGCTTGCTAGTGATTTTTTGGAGTTTAATTTGCTCGCTTGGGGTATTGGTGGCGTAACGGTAGCGGTCACAGTTGGCAATAATTGGGTTACCTTTGCGCTGAGTTGTTGGTGCTTATGGTTTTGCTTTAGATAGGCCCAGATGGCAAATGTTATTGCTCCACCAGTTATGCAAATGACACTAGCTAATAAAAGATAGCTATTTGGGCTGGTAGGTGCTTTTTTTGTTGCCCGTGGATGATTTAAGCTCGCGAGTAAATCTGCATCATAATTACGCTTAGTCAGCGGATTGCTTAAAATATCATAGGCTTCTTGAATTAAGCGAAATTCAGCTGCAGCGCCACCTTTATCTGGGTGGTGACGTTGAGCTAAGATGCGATAAGCGGCTTTAATTTCTTCATATTCAGCATCGATATTTAAGCCGAGGATTCGATAATAATTTTTCATATTTTTTTGTTAATACGCTTTGGTTTATTTATGGGTTTTAAATAAGATGGTGGTTAATTTTTGTTCGCCAATATACTTATCAATTGCCGAGTACATCACGTAAGGTATAACCATTAACCAATAAAGAATTGTGAGCGAGAAAAATAAATTTAGCGTACCTGCCTCTAATCCAGTAATTGCATGTTCGGGTAAAGTGCCATGAATTTTAGCAACGATATATTCTTCAATTGCCACCAGAATGATTACAATTAACACATAGAGCACAGAGCGACTTAAAATATGCCCGATTAATGGCTTGCCATCATGAACTTTGAGTGGATAGAGCGCTTGGCTAATTAATAGAAATTTGGCGCAAACTGCGGCTTTAATTACACCAAGATAAAAGTCGGTATAGGGTACTTCGGCATGTTGTAAAACCGCGAAGCGAAAATAGCTAATTGCGATAAAAAATATTGCAAAATAAAATGTTAGCGACCATGCTCTGATTAACTCGGTCTTTATTTTTGATCCAATAGCGGCAAATAGCATAAAAATTACTTTCATTAAGCGGATAAATTGAGTAAATCGGGGGGAATTATTTTAACCCCACATTGTACCGCATTAATGAAGTTTGCTATAATGCTAATTATAAAATTTAGCGGTGGACCTGTTAAGTAGTATGTGGTCATTTAACTGCTTGTATTTTAATTGTATTTTTGGGAATCAAATAGCTTTGTGGTCGAGTAAGATAGTTGAATTATTTTACTTTGGTGTTAAAGTAGTAAAACAAATGCGCAATTAAATTGAAATTGTTTCTAAATGCAACATTTGTTTGTGTGGGGTTTGAGCTATAAAGTTTTAAGCTGCGCATTATGTTGAATAATTGTGTTGGCATTTAATTCATCCATGATTTAAAGATTACAGTAGATTAGAAACTCCAACTAAATGATAAATTAATTCTTCAAGAAAGAGAGATTATGGACTCAAGAGATCCACGGAATAATTATAAGCAGCGTGAGAATTTATCGCGACGCAGAGCCGCTCCAGAACGTCAAGAGCCATTACGTAAGTATGTAGATAATGATAATCCACCTGCCAGATCTCGTCAACGGAATAGTAGTCTGCATGAGTATGAGAATGATTTAAATTTACCTACGCGAATGAATCGAAAAAAATTGATTATCGGTTTACTGATTGTAGCTGGACTTGCCGCTGCAATTGGCATCGGTGACATTATTAGCAATTCTGGTAAAGTAGAGGTTGTAAGTGTGCAACCCGCGACATTAACGGCACAACAACCATATCAAAATTGCCAGCAAGTTGGTACAACGAATTATTCACGGAACCATAAAAATGGTACCGAAGGAGCTGTCATTGGCGGTGTTGGTGGCGCGGCTGTTGGTGGTTTAATTTCACATTCTTGGGTCGGTGTCGGTGTTGGCGCAGTAGTTGGTGGTGTTGGTGGTGATTTAATTCAACGGAGTCATCAACCAGATTATGTTGCGCATCATGGTTCTACGACGCAGTGTGCAACAGCATATCGACCAATTCAAGTGCCAATTGGCTATCAAGTTGGTTATTTAAATGATGATGCGGTAACACAAATTACCACGCAACATCAACCATCAATTGGGACTAAAGTTAAGCTAACCGAGCTGGAAGCCGACCAAGTTACACCGTTGCAACAACAACAATTAGTACAACAGGCAATTGCAGGTGGTTCTGCCGCACCAACAACTGGCAATCAGTAGAGTTTAGGAGTAAAGGTGAAAGATAATAATCAACGTAGAGTAGATCAGACGCGTGAGCAACCGAGAAGAACGAACCGTAGTTCACAACTTCGTTATGATAATGATGAGTATATTGCAAGTGAGAATGACTATCACGAAGCTCCTCAACCGCGCGAACGGACACGTCAATATTATGCAAATGAGCGGCGTTATGCACCATCACGGCGTGGGTTGAATTTTGCATGGATAATCGTTCCACTGCTATTAGTGGCGGCAGCCGCACTTGGTTTTGGTGCATATAGTTTGGCTACCAAGCCAACGTTGGCACAAATTGTATCAGTGACGCCTAATTATATGACAATCAAGAAGCCCTACAATAGCTGCCACAAAGAAGCCACTACGAGTTATGTGGCGAATCAAAAAAATGGTACCGATGGAGCCTTAATTGGTGGTGCAACTGGAGCGGTTGCTGGTGGAATTATTGGTAATCAAGTTAAACAGGGTGGTGGTGGAACTATAATTGGTGCGGTTATTGGTGGGGCAACTGGTGCTTTGGCTGGACGTGAAATTCAACGTTCCAATCAACCAGATTATGTTGCCAAACACGGTAGCACGACTAAATGTGCGACGTTATATAAAACTGCGCGGGTTAAATCAGGTTCTTATACGATACAATATAACTATAAAGATACGTTAGCTATAATAGTAACTAATTCTGCACCAGCAATTGGTGCAACGTTGCCGATAGCGCAACTACAAGCATTAGCCGTGAATTAGACGCTTGAGTAGATTAATCATTGAAAGGAAATACATTCATCATGAATAAAAATAAATTAACCATTGCATTATTAGCGAGCTACTTAATGTTGTGTACAAGCAGCTCATGGGCTGAACCACACAATGTTAATCTTAATTATCATAGTAATGGCGGCGGTCATTCTGAGAATATAAATCGAAATTATCATGGAGCTGAAAATAATGCTGGTGAACGCTTTAATGATTCTCGTCTTGGCAATTCAGAACATTTTAATAATGATACGGTTAATATTAATCGTGGAGCTTATGGTGCTGGTTATAACAACACTCCGTATCGTGGCTGGAATCAAGGTCCAGTTGGTTTGAGCAATGGTTGGAATAGCGGTTGGGAGCATGGTGAGGAAAATGGTGGCTGGGGAATGGGATTAATGGAGGGTATAGTTGGTGGAATTGCGGCAACCAGTTTATTTAATTATTTCTTTAACCATAATTCAACGCCAACTGTAGAATATGTTAATGGTGGTGGTTCTTCAGCTGGCAATGGTGTGACTAATTCAAATTCAGATAGCTCCCAACCACCTGAGGATATAACGAATAATACAACCACGAATACGGTCATTAATGATGATAGCTCAAATTTAGGTTATTGGTTATTGGGTTTTGGTGTCCTAGCACTTGGCGCAGTGAGTTTGATTTATGCGCTCCGCAGACCGCGCCGCAATTCATTTAATGATGAAGCAGATTATGGATATGAGGAAGAACGCCCGCATCACCCGCATTCAAATTCAAGATACTCTCGTGCCGAGGATGAGGATGATTATGTACAAATTGACCATCAACGCCAGCAACCACATAGCACTGGTGTGCGCAACTCGCGCGTCCCGCAGCATGAACGTCGTCGTGATGGATATTAATTCTGTATGAGGCTCGTTTTTCTAGATTTGTTGTGATTGTTTAGAGATGAAATTAATTCATTAAAGGAGATGCTTACTATGATAATTGCACCAGAATATACTCCTGAAATTAGTTTGCAAGCAGGTTTAAGCAATCAAGAATTTTTGCGGCATGTAATTTGCTATACACAGCATATTTTTGTCGATGAAATGATGTTTATTAAAAATGAGCGTTGCGAATTTGTTGCATTGAGTAAGAAGGCTGCGCTGGAGTTTAATTTGGATCAGCAGATACTTGGAAAAACATTTTCTGCTGCCGATGGGATTCAGAAAACCATTCAAGATAATATTCATGCGCATGAACTACAATTGCTGAATGATCGCAAGATGCAAACATCATTTTATTTTTATACCAAGAATGGTAAGACTTGTAATTATTCGGTGAAAAAACGCGCTATAGTTAATCCCGAAACTAATGATGTAGTTGGGATTTTAATTAATTCAGAAAAAGTTGTACCCAATGTGCATCGTAAATTTATTCTGCAACAGTTTTTTGATTCGGTTAAGCCAACGCTTAATCCTGTGAATTTTGAACTTACCTCACTGCAGAACCAAATTATATTTTGTTTATTAATGGGCATTAGTAATCGTAAGGAGATCGCGCTTACCTTAAAGAATATTACGGGGCAGCATATTACGGAAAATCAGGTTAAAAACTCATTGCAGACTTTGTATCATGAGTTTAAATGTAGTTCGGTTAGTCAATTGGTTAATTTGATTTTGATGGAGCAAATTCCATTTGAAATACCTGCTAATACGTTACCGTTGGGTAATTATCTAATTTAAAATCAATCGTCTGCTTAATTTTTTAATAAATTCTGTAAAATATCCATTTTGGATATGACTTTCTATAAATGTTTGTGTTACACTAATATCCGATTAAATTAGTCATCAATTCAAACATTTGTGGGGTTTCGTTTACATGCAGGAAATATTATCATCTAAAACAACTCGGATAGCGGCTGTAATGGCTGGTGTAATTGGACTTGCGAGCCTTGTTGGTTGCGGTAACTCAGGCGGAACTAGCGGTAGTGGCGGCACTACACCAACGGTAAATGCAACTGCAATAACGATAGATAACGCTGGAGTGATCCCTGTATTTGGTAATAGCTCAACCTCAACTGTAGTTTATGTACACAATAACACGGCGAACACCATTAGCGGGATTAGTTATTCTGCTGTGGTTAATTCAACGAAAGCTAATCTTAGCTTGAAGA
>JACCDZ011856624.1_pt1 | contig 34891 bp, 31 predicted proteins | sample 7449551 | NCBI WGS metagenome assembly JACCDZ01 (sample SAMN15323452, study PRJNA562643) | freshwater metagenome | isolation source: river surface water | place: USA:Blue River Watershed | collected 2017-08-18 | reverse complement strand
TCGATAACTGGTGAACATATATTGGCCGCGATACGACAAATTCTGGCGTGGGCTGGGATCTGGGATTGGAAATCAGTTAGTGTGCTAAGTGATTGATATAGTTAAGTGGTTTGTGGGGATCCGTCAGCAGAGATGGTTCCTTGGAAGCGGACTTTTTTCCTAAGTTAAAAAGAGCACCGAGTGATGCTATTACATTAAACATGTACACTATTTTTTCAAGACTTATGAATATTCCATTTAAGTTTTTTGGATGGAACTACATGTTAATGAATAAAAATATTTTCAAGTTCTTCTTTAAAAAAGATTTTTTACACGGGAAAAACATTATCCATTATTGGCCATTTTACTCAATTGATGTAGTTAGACCAGCTAAGCTTACAAATGGTTTTAAAACTGTTGCAGAATTTTACGAAGCTGATCCTGATTTTGTAAATGAAATTTTTCAGGAAGAGTACTCGAAGTTCGGCCTGATTATGAAGAAAAAAATAAATAAAATGATAAATCAAAATGAGGTTTTTGAATTTGAAGAAAACTTTATTGTCGCCTCAGAATACACAAAAAATAGTTATTCAAAAAAATTCCCCGATAAAAACTTCTATGTTTGTAAGTATGGTCCACTTGGAATGAAGTTAGCTGAAACTGCAAAAATTGTTGAATTTTCTAATCATAGAAAATTAGTTTTCGTTGGTCAGGTTTGCGTGGAAAAAGGAGTTCATTATTTAATTGAAGCTGTTAGGCAAATGGATGTTCAACTGGATTTAATAGGTCCAATTCGTTCGGAACAGTATGAAATTTTTAGAAATTTGATAGATAATAGTCCAAATGTGACTTACTTGGGCTCAAAGCGAAATTCAGAAGTATTGGCACTTCTATCGAATTATTCACTTTTCTGCTTGCCATCGTTGTCAGATAACTATTCAATTGCTGTTGTTGAAGCTTTAAGTAAAAAAATTCCGGTAATCGTGACTACAAATTGTGGTAATGCTGACGATGTGATCGCTTTTGATTTAGGTGTTGTAGTCAGCATAAAATCATCTGAAGAAATTACCGAAGCCCTTAAACACTTCACTCATGGATTCGATTACCTTGCATTTTCAAGAGGTCTTGAATTGTTTTTCTCTGCTGAAAATGCAAGTAACTATCCCCAAAGTGTACTAAGTGTGTATAGAAAAATCGGAGGATACTGATTTGAAAAAGATTTTATTTTTAATGCAACTCCCACCTCCTGTTCACGGCGCATCGTTGGTAAATCAAAGTATTTTAAAAAGTTTTTTAATCAATAGTGAGTTTGCAACAGATTATGTAGATATTTCACCCTCTACTGAGAATGATTCGCTTGGAAGGGTATCTTTCTTTAAGGTAATCAGAACCCTAGAGATACTACTAAAATGCTTATTTAAGTATTTTAGATTTTCACCTTCTCTAGTATATTTGACATTATCTCCGCATGGTGCTGCCTTCTGGAAAGACTCAATTATTCTTCAGTTTTTAAAAATTTTCGGTGCAAAATGTATTATCCATTTGCATGGCAAGGGCATAGATCGTGAAGTTAGATCGTCCCGTTTCAAGATGTTCGTATACAAGAAAGTTTTTCATGGCGTTGATGTCATTCATTTGTCAAAGTCTTTATTGGATGACGTTTCAGTGGTTTTGGATCCAGGATCTAAAACTTATATAGTCAATAATGGAATACATCCGTCTATTGTGTCAAAGTCTAATGATGATCCTGTAGTTAGATTTCTTTACTTGTCGAATTTTATCCCAACGAAAGGCGCGTCAGTTATAGTTGATGCTTTAAAATATATAGACTTAAAATACTCTGGTAGATTTACTGTCTCACTTGCCGGCAAGGTAACAGATAAGGTTTACTTCGATTCTATGGTTGCGAGTGTTTCAGCTGAGTGGAAAGATAGTGTATTTTTTCATGCAGCTAAGTACGGCGAAGATAAAGTAAATATTCTTGTGAATTCAGATGTCTTTGTGCTCCCAACTTACTATAAGAATGAGTGCTTCCCAATTTCTATATTAGAAGCTATGAGTTTTGGTTTACCGGTTTTGTCTACTTTTGAAGGAGCAATTCCTGAAATTGTTGCTGACGGCGAGAATGGATTTTTGTTTGCGCCGACAAAGCCGCAGCAGCTTGCAGAACTCATGACGCGTTATATTGATGACGTTACATTGCTAAAAAAACATGGGGTTGCATCAAGTAAGAGGTTCTCTGAAAAGTATACTTTTGAAAAGTTTGAATTATCATTAATAAATGTGTTTAGAAATTCTCTCAGTTAATTTCTTGAAATCAAAATTATATATTGCGGGATAAATTACACATGTGTGGCATTAATGGAATCATTCTATTTGGTATGATGCATAATTCGAAAGATTTATTATCTAAAGTCCATAATATGAATGAAGAAATCATTCATCGTGGTCCTGATCACCACGAAGTATGGAGCATCGATAGACTTGCTTTAGGACATTGTCGTTTAGCCATTCAGGATTTAAGTAGTGCAGGTAATCAACCTTTCATTAAGGATGATTATGTTATTGTTTTTAATGGCGAAATATACAATTTTCGTCAATTACGAGATGAATTGTCTGATGTCGTTTTTGTCTCCAATACCGACACTGAGGTCTTGCTTGAAGCCTGGCGGCGTTATGGCGCTGCGGCTTTAGCGAAATTGCGCGGGATGTTTGCTTTTGCCATTTACCAAATCAGTACGAAACGATTGGTGTTGGCGAGGGACCACTTTGGCATAAAGCCTTTGTATTATTATCATCAAGATGGCGTTTTCGCATTTTCTTCGGAGTTAAAAGCACTTGAAACCATTGGCGTTTCGCTAGAAGTCAATCAGGGTGTGGTCGCCGAATCCTTGTTGCTTTGCTGGGTTCGTGATAGCCAATGTATTTATAAAGAGGTCAGTAAGCTAGCTCCGGGTCATTATCTAGTGATTGAGGAGAATGGAAACGTCGAAGAGCTTTCGTACTGGCAACCCAAAGACTTGCTCGGCAAAATTACTAGCATCCAATCTGAATCGCATTGGATCGATAAACTTGATCAGGTTTTGCTCGACTCAGTTAACGCCCATTTAGTCTCCGATGTGCCAGTCAGTGCTTTTTTATCGGGCGGCTTGGATTCCAGTTTGTTGGTTGCCATGGCTAGTCGACACATCCCGAATATCTCTTGTTACACCATTAAATTTCGTCAGTCTGACCAACGTTTCGAGAAGATGGCTGATGATCATTTTTACGCAACCAAAGTGGCTAAAGATTTAGGCGTAAAACTCGAAACCATTGAAGTGACGCCTAATCTCGCGCATCTATTAGAAAAAGTTGTTTATCATTTGGATGAGCCGATTGGCGATTCGGCGGCAATTAATACCTATCTGATTTGCGAAGCCGCGCATAACGCTGGGGTTAAAGTTTTACTCTCCGGGGCGGGCGCTGACGAGGTTTTCGGTGGCTACCGGAAACATCTGGCAAGTTTATATGCCACTAGATATCGCAAACTTCCGTTGATAATGCGAAAAATCATTCAGGGCGTAGTCGCGCAGATCCCCAGTGCTGGTGCGGGTTCTGGATATCGAACTGTGCGCTGGGCAAAGAAATTTCTAAGTTTTGCCGATATGCCAGAAAGCGAGGCCTTTTTAAGAAGTTATAGTTATTACGATTTACTGGAATTGGTTGAAGGCTTTAATAGCCCAGTCGCGGATCATCTCGATGCCTTAGCGCGCACTCACGCCGATTGTTATCAGCAAGCACGCAGTCAGCGGGGGCCAATTGATGCAATGTGTTATACCGATACAACCAATTTTATGGTCGGTTTAAATCTGCATTACACCGACCGCGCCAGTATGGCGTATTCTGCCGAGGTGCGAGTTCCGTTTGTGGATAAGGACGTAATTAAGTTCGGTTTTGAACTTCCAGAGCAGTTAAAGATAAAAGGTGGCGTACAGAAATACGCCTTAAAGAAAGTCGCAGAGCGTTATTTAGACCATGAGATTGTGTATCGGCCGAAATCTCCGTTTACCTTGCCGTTGCGAGCTTGGATACGAAATGATCTCAATGAGCTGGTTTCCGATTATCTATTGTCGTCAAGTGGACTCGCGGGGCGTGGTTTGTTTAAGCCGGCATTTTTAGAAAAATTGGTCCAAGAAGAACGAACCATGCAACAGGATAACGCGCAGCAGATTTGGCATTTACTCACACTTGAACAGTGGTTGCGGAATAAATCGATAGAAACGGCTAGAGTGCCCAGATAAATCGATTTCTGCTGGTCGCTGTAAAACATATTAGCAAGGATTTTACGTTGAAACAGGTAACTCAAACCCTTAGAACTGGTGTCGTTGAAGTCAATGAAGTTCCGGTTCCTGCGCTCACTGATGCCTTTGTATTAGTTGCCAACAGCGCTTCGGTTATTTCAGCGGGGACTGAAAAAACTAAAATTGACATGGGCAAAAAGAACTTACTACAAAAAGCCAAAGCCCGTCCCGATCTTGTCAAACAAGTTATCAAGAAGCTGCGAACTGAAGGCTTTGCGAAAACATTTCAAACAGTAAACTCAAGACTTAATTCACCCTCGCCACTGGGTTACAGCTGTGCAGGGAAGGTAATTGCGGTTGGCGGGTTAGTCGAAGGTATCAAGCCTGGCGATCGGGTGGCCTGTGGCGGCGCAGACTATGCAAATCATGCCGAGTTTGTTGCGGTTCCTAAGAATCTAGTCGTTAAAGTTCCAGACAATGTATCTGACGAGGAAGCCGCATTTACCACTGTGGGTTCCATTGCATTATAAGGGATCCGACTTGCGGAGCCAAAGTTAGGCGAAACCTTTTTAGTATTGGGTCTTGGCCTTTTGGGACAGATAGCGGTGCAACTACTTAAAGCCAACGGCTGTCAGGTTTTAGCAACCGATTTAGACCCAAGTCTCATTGCGCGAGCTGAGGCATTTGGTGCAACCGGGATCTATCCGGGGAGTGATATTGAGTCTGTTTGCAAAGGTTTAACTGCTGGGCATGGAGTTGATGGGGTTATCGTCTGTGCCGGTACTGCAAGTAATCAACCCATAGAGCTATGCGGTGCTGTTACCCGGTTAAAAGGACGAGTTGTGGTGGTCGGCGCGGTGCGAATGGATATTCCACGCGAAGATTATTTCAAAAAAGAAATTTCTGTCGTTATTTCGCGTTCTTATGGTCCAGGTCGTTACGATCCGTTTTATGAAGAGTCTGGTAATGATTACCCATTGGCCTACGTGCGATTTACCGAGCAGCGTAATATGCAGACTTTTCTTGAACTAGTATCGCAAAAGAAAGTTGATGTCGTTTCTTTAATTACCCATCGATTTTTGGTCGATGATGCCGCCGCGGCCTATCAGTTGATTGAAGGTGAAAAACGCGAACCATATCTTGGCATTGTCATGAACTACACAAGCCAGACCGAACTTGGACAACAGCCTCGGATTGAAACCTCTAGTTTGCCTGTGCAAAAAGAAAAAATAGGTTTGTCATTTTTTGGCGCAGGGAATTACGCGACTGCTAGTTTGTTACCGCCGCTAAAAGACTCGGCAAAGGTTGATTTCCGGGGTTTAGTTACCGCCAGCGGTCGAACCGCGCAGGGCGTGGCCAAGCAGTTTGGTTTTAAATTCTGTGCTGCAGATTTTCATGAACTGCTTACTGCAGATACGGATGCGATTGTTATTACGACCCGCCACGATAGCCATGCAAAATCCGTCATCGCCGCATTAAATGGCCAAAAGCATGTGTACGTTGAAAAGCCAGTTGCGCTGTCAGTCGATGAGTTACTTGAAATTGATGCAGCCCATCAGAAAAATCCAAGTTTGCAACTTATGGTGGGCTTTAATCGTCGATTTGCGCCATCGACCATCGAAGTCATTAAGCATTTCGAATTGGTGAAAACGCCGAAAATCGTCAATATTCGCGTGAATGCTGGCAGCATTCCTTCGGATCACTGGATCCAAGATCCGAAAGAAGGCGGTGGTCGTTTAATTGGTGAAGGCTGTCATTTTATCGATTTGGCGTCGGCATTGTTGCAGCAAAATCCACAGACAGTTTATGCGATTGCAACCTCGCAATCCCATAAATCATTGTTGCTTAATGATAACCTTATCATTAGCTTAACTTATCCCGATGGCAGTATTGCCAGCATCAGTTATGTCGCCGACGGCGCAAAAGCAATGTCTAAAGAATTTGTCGAAATGTTTGGCGGCGGGCGCAGTGCAAGGATTGACGATTTTCGCGAAACCACGTTATTTACCGGTGATAATCAAACTGTTGTTAAAAAACTTAGCGCGCAGGACAAAGGGCAGAAACACATGTTGGCAGCGTGGCTTGCAGGCTTAAATTCTGGGGTTCCTTGTGTCGAGTATGCTTGTTTAATGGCCAATAGCTTGGCGACCATCCTGGCGGTAGAATCGATGACGATCAATGCTCCGCTAAGCGTTTGTTATGCGGCCATTGTTGATGATATGCAGCGACTGCAAACCGAATCGACGCCATTATAAATAGCCGTGCAAAAGCAACTTTTCGGATATGGGGATTAAGCAATTGACACCAGTAGTAAGCACTAATGAGCTCTCAGACTTGATTCTCGCTGATGCCAAACGTAACAGCTTTGCTGGTTATGATCCCTTTGACGGGCTTAATAGTTGGTTATTTAGCCGACTGCCAGCGCTGAAAAAAGGTCTGGTTGGGCTTGCTTGGATCCAGTTCCACAAAAGATCGCCAATCAACTTTCGGCCTTTATGTGGGATCCCAAAAGCACGCAATCCAAAAGGGGTGGCGTTATTTATTCTCGGGTTATTGGAAGATTATTCACGAACGGCGAATGCTGAACTGTTGACTCAAGCCACTGAACTGGGTGATTGGTTGCTAACGCAACAGTCTGATGAAAAACTATGGAAGCATGCATGTTGGGGTTATCATTTCGACTGGAATGCTCGCGCATTTTTCGTACCCAAAGGTAAACCGAATATTATTACCACCGTTTACGTTGCCAGAGCCTTATACGCACTAAGTGAAGTCGTGCAAACAGCAAAATATCAACAAGCAGCACTTAATTCGGCCCATTTTATCGTTGAAACACTTTATACCGAGTATGACGGTCGAAGTTTTTTCGCTTATATCCCTGATGAAACGGCGTTTGTGCATAATGCCAGTTTATGGGGCGCGGCTTGGTTGGCTTTTGCTGGCAATAAACTTGGTAATTCCGCCTATACCGATTTGGCGCTGCAAGTTGCATGGCAAAGTGTTCGTGAACAGTCGGTGGATGGTGCTGGGTTTATGGCTCGCGGCACCATCACCAATTTATCGATGGCTTTCATACGGGTTACAATTTAGAAGCCCTCGACATGATTCAACAAGCGCTTGATACCAATGAGTTTGAAGATGCAATTTCTCGTGGGTTGGCATTTTACAAAACCGAACTATTTGAAGCTGATGGCACAGCGAAATACTACCACAATAATCGTTACCCACTGGACATGCACTCGGTAGCGCAAGCCGTGTTTACCCTATATAAAGTGGGGCGAACTGCTGAAGATCGGGCTTTGGCTGAGAAGGTGATTACTTGGTCATTGGACTCCATGCTCATTCCGGGTCGCCAGCAATTTGCCTACCAAAAAAATCAGCATATAACGAATAAAATCAATTACATTCGCTGGACCCAAGCTTGGGTATATTTTGCTTTTGCTTTTTATCACCGACATTTGCAGCAATTATCGGTAGACCATCATGAATAACGCACTACCGAGTATCAGATTTTTAAATACCCAAATGCACAATTGTACGATGCAACAAACGGTTGATTGCATCGAACAGGCAATTGCCAATAAACAATTCACTCAACATGTCGTCGTAAATGTGGCGAAATTGGTGCATATGCAAGCAGATGAAGGTCTTGCGCAATCTGTGCGTGCTTGTGATTTGGTAAATATTGATGGCATGGGTGTGGTGTGGGGCGCTCGATTCTGTGGTCATCAGGTCCCAGAGCGCGTTGCCGGCGTTGATTTGTTTCATCATCTGTTAGCAATGGCTAGCAAGCAACAGTACCCAGTGTTTCTGCTCGGTGCCACCGCAGAAGTGGTGGCTAAAACTGCGGAAGTTGTCGGTAAAGATTACCCTGGATTACAAATCGCGGGTGTCCATCACGGTTATTTTTGGCAGGATGAGCAAGCGGTGGTCGATATGATTAGGCTGTCCGGAGCGCGTCTATTGTTTGTCGCAATTACCTCTCCCAAAAAAGAAAACTTCATCAACCAATGGCGCGACCAACTTGGTGTTGATTTTGTCATGGGGGTAGGCGGTACTTTTGATGTGGTCGCGGGCAAGGTTAACCGTGCGCCAGTGTGGATGCAAAATGCTGGTTTAGAATGGTTTTATCGGGTGCTGCAGGAACCCGGTCGCATGTGGAAACGCTACTTGCTGACCAATTCAGCATTTGCCTGGTTACTGTTTAAAGAAAAGTTTTTAAGTAAAAATCGGTAACGCCAAGTGCTGCGGCAAGCTGTAAGAGTTTTTGCATTTGGATGGCAAAGTCCGATTGCAATTTTAGGAGGGCGGTATGGTTCTAATTAATTGGTTTTGTTATGCATGTTTTCTCGGTATGCAACGCCTTTGTGCCTTTTTATATACGCCATTAAATCGGTTGTTATTCAAACTATGGGGGGTACAGCTGGCGAGTGGCTCGAAATTCTGGGGCAGGACAATGTTGTCAAAGCACCCCGTCGCGGTGTTAAAAATTGGTCGCAATGCGTTGTTTCGCTCTGCGCCTTTTTCGAATCCGCTTGGCTTAACCCATGCTTGTCAGCTCACCGTTAAACGTGGCGCGGAACTTATCATCGGTGATGACTGTGGCTTCAGTGGCACGGCGATATGTGTAATCAAATCGGTGGTGATTGGTGATCGTGTCTGGTGTGGTGCCAATGTTCTAATTACTGATTCTGACCATCATGCGGCCAATCCTGTTCGGCGCCATCGCGGTGAACCTGGGATCACTAAGCCTGTGCGAATTGGTAATGACGTGTGGATCGGCATGAATGCGGTCATTCTCAAAGGTGTGGTCATCGGTGATGGCGCTTTGATTGGCGCAAACTCAGTAGTGGTTCGCGATGTACCTGCTAACGCCGTGGTCTTCGGCAGTCCTGCCAAGATGATTGGTAAAGTTCCCTGCGAATTTCCAGAGCGCGAGAATAAACAAGCTGACGCAGAACAAATCATTAATAGCGCCGTAACACAACACCAGACGCAACAGGATACTGAACGTCAGCAGGATAATGCTTAATGGTACGACGCATCGCCGTGCTTATTAGTTGCTTTAACCGCAAGGCGCAGACTTTGGCTTGTTTGCAGCGGTTGTGTCAGCAGCAAGTTGCCGACTCGCATCCCTTTGTGCTTGAGATCTATTTATTAGATAACGGCGATGATGGCACGCTGCAAGCGGTGCAAGAACAATATCCGCAAGTAAATTCGCAATCAGGAAATCCTCGTTGGTTTTGGAATACCGCAATGCGCCAATTGTGGTTGCAAATTCAAGACGACAATCACGATTTTATCCTTTGGTTAAATGACGATGTGTTATTAGATGCTGATGCGATTTCACGCTTGTTGCACAATTACCAACTTGAGCAGACGGCCTGCCAAGATCCTGAACACATTAGCGTGGGGGTCGGAGCTATTATCGGCGCTATGCGAGAGCCTGATTCTACAATTGCAAATCCAGTCGTCAGTTATGGCGGTAGAAGAAAAGTTTCTGCGTGGCAGCCCACTGCTTTTGGGCCACTGATTGCAATATCTAAGCAAAATACAGAATGTGATTTTATTAATGGTAACTTTTGTTTAGTGCCAAAGGCCGCAGCGGATAAAATAGGAATTTTATCCGAGCATTATAGTCATGGCATGGGTGACTACGATTATGGCCATCGCCTGCAACGTGCAGGCTTTAAATTGATTGTCGCTTCAGGTAGTTACGGTGAATGCGCCTCGCATCCGTTTGTCAGTAGTGTCTACAATGCGAACTTGCCTTTTACCGCGCGGGTTAACAGTTTAAAACGCCCTAATGTATTACCACCAACCAATGAGTGGCGTTGTTATCTACGTCAACATGCTGGTGTATTATGGCCAGTTCTGGTGTTGAAAACCTATATACGTCAATGGTTTCCATGGTTTTGGCTTTGGCTTCGGCAATCACGTCCAGCAAAAACTAATGGCCGCAAACGAATTATGATCATCCAGCCGATGTTTAAGCAATATCGTCGGGAGTTTTACGATCTTTTGGCCGCGCGCCTTAAAAAGGCTGACATTGACTTATTGTTTTGCTATAGCGAACCAGTGCCAAGCGAAGCAAGTAAAGCCGACAACATTGTTGAATCTTTGCTAAGTTACACCAAAGTAGTGCCGTATCGTAAATTCGGTCCAATATTTTGGCAGCCGCTTCCAGATCTGAATGAATTCCAATTGGTTATCGCCGAGCAAGCCAATAAATACCTGCAAAATTGGCACTTGTTGTTACGACGGGCTTTGCGCTTGAAACCTTATTTTGCTTTTTGGGGTCATGGTTTTAATCATCAGCATCGAGCAGGGTGGAAAGAATGGATCAAACGTAAAGTTGTGGCGCGTGCTGATGGCTTTTTTGCATACACCCAGCCGGTGGCAGACTATGTGAAAGCGCAGGGATTTGCTGAAAACAGCATTTTTGTCCTGAACAATTCGATAGACACCAAAGAATTCGCAAGACAGGTAGCGCAATACCGTCAAAACAGAGTCGCGACTGGCAAACTCGTGCTGATTTTCTGCAGTGCGCTGTATGAGGATAAACAATTGCCGTTGCTACTAGATACGGCAAAGCAGCTTTTCCAGTTGGGGCTTATTGAGCGCTTGATCGTGTTGGGGCAAGGGCCATTACAACATCTTTGTGCAGCCCAATCTGCTGAGCCGTGGCTGGATTACCGAGGCGCATTGTTTGGCGAAGCAAAAGCCAAAGCCTTCGCTGAAGCCGATGTGATGTTCCATCCAGGCCTAGTCGGTTTAGTTATTTTGGACGCATTTGCTGCAGGACTGCCGTTTATTACTACCGACTTTGTTGGTCATAGTCCGGAAATTGCGTATTTGCAGCCAGGTGTGAATGGCTATCAGGTGCCGATGAATGGATCCGCGTTAATTGAGGTCATAGGATTGCTAGCGCAGGACCACGCTTTACTTGCCAAGTTGTCCGCAGGGGCTTTTGCTAGTGCCAGTCAATACAGTGTTGAAGCCATGGTCGAAGCATTTGCTGATGGTGTGGTGCAAATGCTGGCAAGGTTGAGGTGACGGTCATGAAAGCTGCCTTTCGTCAGTGCCGCATCTTAAATACCGATATTCATGAAACAACGTTGCCGCTTGCTTGCCAGGCCATACTCGACCATGTTTTGGCACAACGAGCTGCCACAGCTGACGCTATTTCGGCAAACCCAGTGATGACTGATGGCGCCGAGCGGAAAAATGCGACTGGATTTGTCTGTCTTGCCAATGTGCATATGTTAATGGAAGCCTATGATTCGGATGAATTTAATCAATTGTTGGCGCGAGCTTATATGGTGCTAGCTGATGGCAAACCATTAGCTGTCGGTCAGCGTCTTTTGGGTTTTAGTCATGGCGAACAAATCCGCGGGCAAAGTCTATTTTTGGCATTATTAGCAAAAGCTGCAGAACAAGGGCTTCGGGTTGGCTTTTATGGCGGGCAAACCGAAACTATGCTGTCGACTATCGTGACGAATGTAAAAAGCCAATGGCCAAATCTGCAAGTGGCTTATCAATATTCCCCGCCATTTCGACCCTTAACCATCGCAGAAGATTTAGTGCAGCAGAACCACATCGCACAAGCACAACTTGATTTGCTTTTTGTTGGTCTGGGTTGTCCAAAACAAGAGTTGTGGATGGATCAGCATCCAGAAATTCGCGCCTTGCAAATTGGCGTTGGTGCGGTATTTGATTTTGTCGCAGGGCACAAAGCACAGGCACCATTGTGGATGCAAAAGTACGGATTGGAATGGTTATTTCGTTGGTGGCAAGAGCCAAAAAGATTGACCGGTCGTTATCTTCGGCATAATCCGCGATTTATTTTTTATTTTATCAGTCAATGGTTTCAGCATAAGATGGGCAAATCTGCACGTTAGATTTTCTCAGAATGGCATTGAAGGACAAGCATGAGCCAAAAAGTTGCATTAATTACCGGCATAACCGGCCAAGATGGGTCTTATTTGGCAGAATTATTGTTAAGCAAAGGGTACATTGTCCACGGTATTAAACGTCGGGCTTCGTCACTGAATACCGAACGTATTGATCATATCTATCAAGATCCACATTGCCCTCAGCCGCAACTGATTTTGCACTATGGTGACATGTCTGATACCAGCAATTTGCTTAATTTGCTAATAAAAATAAGACCGGACGAGGTCTATAATTTGGCCGCGCAGAGTCACGTTGCGGTGTCGTTTGAATCGCCTGAATATACCGCTGATGTTGATGCGCTAGGTACCTTGCGCTTATTGGAAGCCATTCGCATGGCTGGACTAAGCCAGCATTGTCGGTTTTTTCAAGCGTCGACTTCAGAGCTATATGGTTTAGTGACCACGCCAACACAAAACGAGCAAACGCCTTTTCATCCGCGTTCACCATATGCGGTGGCGAAATTGTACGGCTATTGGATCACGGTCAATTATCGTGAAGCTTATGGCATGTTCACCTGCAACGGGATTTTGTTTAATCACGAATCGCCAAGACGAGGTGAGACCTTTGTCACGCGTAAAATTTCGCGAGCGTTGGCAGCGATAGCAACAGGACAGCAGCAAACGTTATACCTTGGCAATTTGTCGGCAAAACGCGATTGGGGACATGCTCGAGATTATATGGAGATGGTGTGGGCGATGTTACAACAGTCGAGCGCAGACGATTACGTTATCGCCACAGGTTTTCAGCATTCGGTTCGCGATTTTGTCAGTCAATGTGCCTTAGAGCTTGGGATCAGTATTGAATTTCGTGGTGCCGGCAGTGAGGAAGTTGGGGTTGTCACGGCAGTTGACTCACGCATAACTCCTGATTTAGCTGTGGGCAGTGTGATTGTTCGTGTTGACCCGCGTTATTTCCGACCAGCAGAAGTCGAATCCTTGTTGGGAGATCCGAGTAAAGCCATGGCCAAATTAGGTTGGCAGCCAAAATCGAGCTTTGCCAGCCTTTGTCAAGAAATGGTCGCTCATGATCTTGCTGAAGCCCGCAAAGGCCTGCTGCTTAAGCAACATGGTATGAGTGGTTCTCGGTATGAGCGCTAAGCCTTGCCGAGTTTTTATCGCTGGGCACAATGGCATGGTCGGCCGTGCTTTGTGCCGGCGATTTGCCGACAAGTCAGAGTTTGAACTAATTACCCGCAGTCGGAGTGAATTAGATCTGACATCGCAATTAGCAGTGAGTGAATTTTTTCAGCAAGAAAAACCCGATTGGGTTGTTATTGCCGCCGCCAAAGTGGGGGGCATTCTTGCGAATAGAGATTTCCCAGCGCAGTTTATCTATGAAAATTTGATGATCGAAAGCAATATCATCCATAGCGCTTGGCAAAATAAAGTGCAGCGATTGTTATTTCTCGGATCGAGTTGTATTTACCCAAAGCTGACGATGCAGCCAATTGTTGAACAAAGTCTGTTAACTGGTGGTTTAGAGCCGACTAATGAAGCTTATGCTGTAGCTAAAATAGCCGGGATCAAATTATGTGAAAGTTATGCCAAGCAGTATGGTGTCGATTTTCGTGCATTGATGCCGACCAATTTATATGGGCCATTTGATAATTTTCATCCTGAGCATAGCCATGTTATTCCAGGGTTAATCCGAAGGATGCATCAGGCAAAACTTGAGAACAGTCCATCACTGACTATTTGGGGAAGTGGCTTGGCGCGACGAGAATTTTTGCATGTTGATGATTTAGCAGCCGCTTGTCTAATGTATTTGCAGTTGTCAAAAACTGAGTTAGCTGCGCATGGCGATGCATTTTTACATCATCTGAATGTTGGAACCGGTACAGATTTATCCATCGCAGAATTGGCTCGATTATTAGCGGACGTTACTGGCTATCAAGGACAACTAGCTTTTGATAGTTCATTGCCTGAGGGGACGCTATTAAAGCGTTTGGACGTGGCAAAAATCCAGCAGCTCGGCTGGCAAGCGAACATCGATCTTGCCGACGGTTTAAGGTCAACTTACCAGTGGTTTTTGCAGCAGGAGTAATAGATGCATAAGGCTGCACTTTGGCAAATGTTTGCGATGTTATTGCAAGCTTTTGCCATATTTCTCACCGGCTTCGCCTTGTTGCACAGTGCCGACACCGAACACTACGCGTTATTTGCGTTGTCACAAGTGGTGCAGGGGACTGTCAACGGCTTGATCAATGCATTGTGTGCATCGCCATTATTATTACTTTTAAATTCGAGCCGAGCTGCCACCAATATTGAAGGCGATAGTGCCAGCGCTAACGAACTTGGTAACTATAAAAGTTATGGTATGGTCGCACTCGGCATTGCGCTGCTTGCTGTTATTTTTCAATTTTGCTTAGCTATTTTTTTAGCGTGGCCATTTACCAGTGCAAGTGTTATCGCCTTGGCTTGTGGATTTTTTACCGTTCGCTGGTATCTTCGATCTATTGCACAAAATTCAAAGCAAGCATTGGTCGTATTCAGTGATCTACTGCTTGCTGCAGTGCAGTTGCTAGGTACGGCGGGGCTTTTTTATGCCGACAAATTGAACTTGTTAAACATCAGTATATTGCTGCTTGTCTCGGCAATCTTGTCCTGCTTACCGGTCGCTCGGATTGGTCTTTCGAATTTTTCTGGACGAGCGCATTGGCCAAATTTTCGACTAGGTTACCAACAACAAGGTCGACCTGCATTATCCGGAATGATAAGTGTGGAGCTTGCCAGCAATTTCCATAGTTATGCCATTGTCATGCTGGCAGGTGCTGCAGCTTTTGCGCCCATTGCGGCAGCCGCGATGTTTTTGCGGCCGATGACGATAGTACAAAATAGTTTAGTGCAGTATTTTCGGCCACATCTGGTCCGCCTTTTGCTGGATGCAACAACGAACACGCTGCAGATCCGACAAATTGTTGCGCATATACTGCAAGCTTCGATAGGCGTTTGGCTGCTGAATGTCACGGCGATTAGCTTAATAAGTTGCTTTGCCGTCGAGTGGTTATGGCCGGAGCTCGCAACCTCGAGGAGTTTTCTCATCGCACTGCTGCTGACCGCTATTTGGTATTTACTCAGAAGCTTGCGGATCCATACCAGCGCGTTATTGCAGTCGGCGAATTGTTTTGCTGAGCTAGCAAAGGTTACCTGGATTTCTAGCTTTATGCTTGTTCCTTTGGTGTTGCTAGCCTTAGCCCTTGGTTCCCCGTTAATGAGCCTCGTTGGTGCAATTATTTCGGAATTATGGATAGTACTGCGCCTGCGCACACTCTGTATTCGCTTGCACAGCTGAGAGCTTCGCCAATAACAGCGTAACGAGATAAGCTTTAGTTGTTGATGCCTGTGCATTCTGGGGCCATGACCCGGGAAGATGATCCGACGAAAATTAAAAGGGTGCGATAGCCGCACCCTCAATTAATGCCTTACTTAGTTTTGTTTGCGTCGAGCCACAGCAAGTGCCGCTAGGCCTAAGCAGAACAGCAATGTTGTTGCTGGTGTAGGAACGACTGCTAAATTTAGAGAGTCAATCGCCGCACCTTTGCCGTTGCCGTTGATAGTCTCAGCACGAGACCAACTGGCGTTGCCATCACCACCAAAACCTAACAACATCGATGAGCCTGTTGCTTGGAGTCTTAGGGTGTACTGCACCCAGTTTTCGTGATTGTTTTGCGCAGCACTATAGTCATAACGCGCGGCATAATTGCCTTGGGTGAGTGCAGTCGCTGGATCTGACCAATAGACATTTAGTATGTTGTCATTTTCTAGCGTTGTGCGCGCGCGGTACCAAAAGGATAAATCATAATAGGCGCCAGTCATCAAACCGCTGACCAGTTGAAAGATCCCTGAATTACTGAAACCTGGTTGATCTAGGGCGAAGTGGGTATCAAGTTCAACGTAAGTATCGCCGTCAACAGCATTCACTGGATTTTTTAAGGTTGTTTCAAGTGTGCCAGAAGCGTGCAATTCGATACCTGAACCGTAAAACGCCTGCCAACCCGGAATAATCGAAAACACCGCCCAGCTGTAGCCTTTGCCACTCGCTTTCACCACGTCCCAGCTTTGTGCTAATACATTCCAGTCGGTGTAAGCGTAGGAGTCGACAACGGGACTGCTTTCGAAACTTGCATTATTAATGAGATTTGCATTTGCTGAAAATGTTGAAAAAATGCCGGTAAGTACTAATGATGCTAATAAACTGTGCTTCATGACTAACATCTCCGTGACTGCTGTTACTGCTCACCGAGTAACCTTAAATATCACACTGCATACGTCATGCCATCACTGCAAATTGCTGTATTGATTAAAGATTGGTTATTTGTTGAGCAGGTCCTGTGTAAATTATTTCGACAATTGTTAAAGCTAACACTAGTCAACATTCAGTAAAATGCCAATTTTCTTTGCTTTTTCTCAGGCAATCAGCAAAGTTACCGCAGATTTACTTTCAGCGATTTTCTTTGCTTTTTAATAACGAATCGACAGATCCAAACCGCCAGAGCCGTGCTGCAGAATTTTTATATTGCTCTTGGCTCAACCAAATGTAGTTGTCCTCATCAAGGCAAATCGCCTCAAGTTGGCCCGCATCGGGAATACTTTGCATAGCTAGTAACTGAAAATCATCGCTAATAACTGCAATAAACGGCGACCAATGTCCTGACAGTAATACCGAAATCAAACTCTGTTGAAAATTTGCATAACCCGTCAATAAATACACGTGCTGAGATTCGGACCAAGTTGCATCAGTGACGACACCAGGTAATGCCGGCAACTCTGCAATAGGTTTAATGATTTGGACCTCGTCAGCAGTGGTCATCAGGCGATAAACTTGCGTTGGGCCACCGCTCCAACTTTTGCTAAACATAATCAGTTGCGATTGATTGACCGCCACAGCCTCAATATCGAAGTCATGGCGGTAAGGGATGAGCGGCTTCTCAGGGTAGTTGGCGAACTGATATTCGATGGTGCGCTGAAACGTTACCTTGGGCAAATCAGTAAGGGAATATTGATAAATTTGTCCACCATGACGTCGCCCACTGTTATTGCCAGTGTCGGCGATAAAAAGTGATGTTTGGCTACTTGTTATTGCTTCCCAATCTAAATTTGGCTGTGAGGTTGCCAGTTGCCTAGCAAGCTGTCCTTGGTTATTTAATTCCCAAACGATGGCGCCATTACCAGAGTCGTTGATCGTCAAAAAATGTGCGTTGTTGCGACAAACAAGCCCGGAGGTTTCGTTGACCTCCTTCGGCAGATTTGCCGAGTACTCGGTTCTTTGACTACAGCCGCTCAATAGCGCTTGGCAGAGCAACACTGCTGAAAAGGTCAATTGTTTATAAATTGTCATTAAATCGAACGCCTTGTTAGTTCTTTTCTTAGTTAGGTACGAGCAATCATTAAAATCGTCGTAGTTTTAGCATAAACCATCAGCGAACATTGCGAGTGAACATATCAGCGGTTACTATTCGTTTGTAAATTATAGAGTTTGATGGAATCCCCTGCATTTGAAAACACATAATCATTTAGAATCCGGCGGCAACAGTTTTGCTGTGCTTTATCGTCTGTTGGATTTATTTGTTTTGGTGTTGGTTCTGGTATTAACCACCAAGTGGTATATCGCAGATATTAATCAAAATTATGTGGTATTGCTGCTGGCACAAGTGGTCGTATTCTCTTATTTGGCGGAAGGGTTCCAGCTATATCGCAATTGGCGTGCTAGTCGATTTTCGCAAAGTTTATGGTTGGCCATTTTCACACTATCCATCTCCTTCGTTGTTATTTTGATCGCCTTGTTTTTGCTGAAATCTGGTGCCGATTTTTCCCGGGTTATTATCAGCGTCTGGTATGCCGTTTCAGTGGTTCTGCTAGTGAGTTGGCGGCTTGCTGTTCGTAGTCTGCGAGCCTTTCAGCGTGAGCATGGTCTTAATATTCAAAAAACGGCAATCATTGGTTTGACGCCGCGTGGCGTCCAGTTAATGGCAGAAATCAATGCAACGCCTAGTCACGGTCTCGAAATCATTGGTTTTTTTGATGACCGTGATGCCAGTCGATTTCCTGAGGAATATCGGGATAAACTGCTTGGTTCGGTCAACGATGCGGTAATGACTGCACAATCCGGGGTTATCTCCCGACTGTATATTTGTCTTCCGTTACATGCAGATAAACGAATTCAGCAAGTTGTCGAACAGCTTGGTGATACCACCTTAGACGTTTACCTGGTGCCTGATCTCATTTTCATGAACTTAATACACGGTAAGCTAAGTAATCTCGGTGATATCGACACTATCAGCGTGTTTGAATCGCCGCATTTAGGTCTACAAAACTATATCAAACGCAGTTTTGATATCGTATTTAGTTTTGTTGCTTTATTTGCGTTAATCCCTGCATTTTTATTAATCGCTGTTGCAATAAAGTTAACTTCAAAAGGGCCGATATTGTTTCGTCAAGACCGATATGGTTTAGATGGCAAGAAAATAGGCGTTTACAAGTTTCGAAGCATGAAAGTGCTTGAAAATTCTGATATTGTAACGCAGGCGACTAAAAATGACCCAAGAGTTACTGCCGTCGGGGCCTTTCTACGCAGAACTTCCCTCGACGAGTTGCCACAATTTGTCAATGTCTTAAAAGGGCAGATGTCGGTCGTAGGACCGCGTCCCCATGCTGTTGCGCACAACGAGCATTATCGCAACAAAGTGGCCTTTTACATGCTGCGACATAAAGTTAAACCCGGGATCACTGGGTGGGCTCAAATTAATGGCTGGCGTGGCGAGACAGACACGTTAGAAAAAATGCAAAAAAGAGTTGAATTTGATTTGGCCTATATCCGCAATTGGTCTTTGTGGTGGGATATTCAAATCATAGTAAAAACAGTATTTAAGGGCTTTGGTGGAAAAAATGTCTATTAATCAAACTACAAATTCAGCAACTAAGCTGAGCAAAATTACCCTGGCCTTATTAGTTGCATTTGCAGCTTCTGCCACTGCACAAGATCAAGGCCCAGAACAAGGTGCTGTCATCAAAACTGATAGTGGTATTGATCTGTTGCCAGCGTTAAATACTGGTCTTAAACACGACGACAACATCACTCGGGTTGCAGATGATAAATTATCTAGCTGGATTTTTACCATCGCACCAAGTATCAAAGCCACATTATTAGACGGTACTAATAGCTACACTGTGTCTGCAGCTATCAAAGATGCGCAATACATGAGTAGCCGGCCTGACGAATACACTGACGGTTATTGGGAAGGCGAAGCAAAATTCAGCCCTGAAGAAGCGCAAAAATTTTCAATCAAAGCGAACCGTAGTTGGTTGCACGAAGACCGGGGGACCGGTATTTCTGAAGGTCGTGGTGATCTGCAAAGTTCAGTGACTAAATTCAACTCAACAACAACGGATGTGGATTACGAGTACGGCAGTGATGGCTCTCGTGGCAAATTAAAGTTAAACGGTCGTCTTTACAGCAAAGAGTTCGAGAACTTCCGCGATGTCACAATCTATCGTGACTATGATTATTACCTAGGCGGCGCGGGTTTCTTCTATCAAATGGAAGGTTCCTACAGTTTGTTTGTGGAAGCTAACCAAGCGAACATTCAATATGCCAATGTAGACCAGTCTGGTGATCGCAACAGTTTAGACACTAACTACCGTGCTGGTATTGAGTGGGAAATCAGTAGCGTGACCACAGGTACAGTAAAAGCAGGTTATCAAGATAAAAACTTCGACCTGTTAGCTCGTGAAGACTTCCACGGATTCGCTTGGGAAGCCATTTTGTTGTGGCAACCGCTGACGTATTCTGGTTTTGATATCGCCACCGGTCGTCGTGCTAAAGATGTTGACTCTGTGGCCGTGGTCGGTGACTACATTATTGAAACTACTTACGGTTTAGGCTGGAACCATGAGTGGAGTGAGTTGTGGTCAACAAAACTTGCTTATGAATTTCAAACCAACGAATACAACATTACCAATCGCAAAGATATTTCTCGGGTTGCGACAGCTGAATTAATCGGCGACTTACGCCGTTGGATGAAAGTAAAAGGCTTCTTTAACCATGAAATCCGCACATCAAATGCCGTTGGTTTTGGCTATGATCGTAATGTGATTGGTATCGAATTTAACTTCACCCTTTGAGGCTTTAGATGAAGAATTGGTGGGTAGTTTTACTGGCATTAATTTGTTTTGCAACCCTCGCCGACGAAGCCGAGAATTATAAGCTTGGCCCTGGCGATATTATTGTTATTCAAGTGTTTGGCGAAGATGAGTTAAAGCTCGAAACTCAGCTCACCGATAGCGGCACAGTGAATTACCCATTTTTAGGCACCATCAAAGTCGTTGGCATGACCATAAAAGAGTTGGAGCAACGTGTTTACTCTGGACTGAAACCAGATTATTTCGTTGAACCCAACGTATTTGTTGGCATCGTGCAATATCGGCCTTTTTATATTCACGGCGAAGTGAAAAAACCTGGCGGATATCCTTATCAACCCGGTATGACGGTTAACCAGGCAATTGCTTTGGCGGGTGGTATGACTGAGCGGGCCTCAAAAGAGAAAATCGAAATATCCCGTGAAGGCGATAAAAACAATACTCAAACTGGCACGCTCAACACCAAAATAAGTGCTGGCGATACTATCACTATTGAGCAGAGATTCTTCTGATGTCTTTAAACGCTGAGCCGCATCAACAACCGCAAGCAGCGGAAGAAGTAATTGATCTAAGAAAGTATTTCTCCGTCGTCAATAGGTCTAAATGGCGGATTTTATTACTCGCTACCTTAATCGCTATCCTCTCTGCGTTTATCGTGTTGAACATGAAGCAAGTGTTCAGCGCCAAAGCCACTTTATTAATCGAAGCCCAACAGGCCAAAGCGGTAAAGATTGAAGAAGTGTATGGCATGAACTCGGCGCAGCAGGAATATTATCTGACGCAGTTTGAGATTTTAAAATCGCGTACTATTGCCGAAACCGTGATTTCTCGCCTGAAATTGGCTGAACATCCAGATTACGCGCCGAAACCGTCGCTAACCGATACCATTAAAGGTTGGCTACCATTTTTGCCGTCAGCGGCGGATGAAACGAAGTCTGCTGACCAGCTCGCACTAGAACGCCGTGAACAACTACTTGTCCAATTTATTGAAAATCTTAATGTCGAACCAGTGCGGAAAACCCAACTGGTCAATATCTATTTCGAGTCTTTCGACCCAAAATTGGCGGCTGATGTTGCCAATGCTATTGGTGAAACTTACATCGACAGTCAGCTTGAAGCGAAAATGGGCATCACCCAGAAAGCAAATACTTGGCTCGGTGGTCGTTTGGGTGAACTGCGCCAACGGCTTGATGATTCCGAAAAAGCAATGCAGGATTTTCGCTTACGGGAAGGGCTGATTGACGTTGCTGGGGTGCGCAGTCTGGGTAGTCAAGAACTTGAGCGTTTGGGTGTTGAGTTAACTGCGGCTCGTTCGAAGAAAGCGCAAGTTGATAGTTTCATTCGGGTTATTGCCCAGTACGGCAAAAACAATGTTGATAAATTAGAATCCTTGCCAGAAATTACTGCTCATCCATCCGTGCAAAACGTTAAGAAAGAAGTCGTTACCGCTGAACGTAAGGTGTCGGAACTTAGTAAAACTTACGGCCCAAAGCATCCTAAATTGTTGGCTGTGAAGTCTGAGCTGGCAACTGTGCAAGAAAATTTGCGGGAGCAGATCCGTAAGTTAATTGCCGGCATTGAAAATGAGTCTCAGACTGAAGGGCAAAATCTGGCGTCGCTAGAAGCTGAAATGGCTCGGGCAAAAGGGCAGTATCAGGACGTTAGTGGCAAAGAAGCTGAATACCAACGTTTACAACGTGAAGTTGAAACGAATCGCCAATTATTCGAAACCTTTATGTCGCGGCAGAAAGAAACTGAGGTTGCTGGAGATTTCGACTCTGCAATTGCTCGATTCACTGACCGTGCAATTTCTGCTACTGAACCAATTAAACCCAAACGAAAATTAATCGTGGTATTGGCATTTGTCGCTGCGCTTGGTTTTGGCATTGTGGTTGCATTTGTCATGGAATCACTCAACGATACGATTAAAACCACGCAGGACGTTGAATCAGTCTTACAACAACGTGCTTTGGGTATTATTCCTAAGCTGATGGAGAAAAAGACTCTCGCTGAGTTTAATCGAACATTTTTCGACAGCGAAAACCGCCCCTTTAGTGAATCCGTACGGAGTATTCGTACCAGTTTGGCGCTGCTAGCACTTGACCGTCCGTTGCAACTGTTGGTGGTGACGTCGTCTGTGCCTGAAGAGGGTAAATCAACAGTTTCTAGTAATTTGAGTTTTGCCTTTGCCCAGTTGGAGTCAGTATTGCTGATTGATGCTGATATGCGCAAGCCAACAATTGCAAAGCGGTTTGCCCTGCCAGCGTTTCAGCCGGGTTTGGCTAACTACTTAACAGAAACCGAGAGCCTAAACGATTGCATCGTTCGTGATGAAGTCAGCGGTGTCGACATCCTGCCTGCGGGTACAATTCCGATTAATCCACTGGAATTATTAGCACATCCACGATTCTTAGCATTGTTGCAGGAACTGAAGGGGCGTTATACCAAAATCATTATCGATACGCCGCCAGTACAAGCGGTGAGTGATGCCTTAATGATCGCGCGCCTTGCTGATGCTGTAGTGATGGTAGTGAAGGCTGATCATAGCCGAAGTGGTTTGATCCAAAATTCACTTGCAAAACTTATTCAGTCGCACGCGAAATTGTACGGGGTTGTACTTAACGATTTAGATGTTAAGAAGGCTGAGCGCTATTACGGCAGCTATGGTTATTATCAATATTACGCAGAAAAGTCAGATAGTTAATGATTGATGTGCATTGCCACATATTACCAGGCATCGATGACGGCGCAGCTAATTTAGCTGAGTCTATGGCACTTTTACGCTTGGCCGTTGCCGATGGTATCACCCACATGGTTGCAACGCCGCACATCAATCCTGGTTATTTTGACAACAATCGACAGACAATAAATCATGCGCTGGCAGAACTTCGTGCCACTGTTGCTGCAGAACAACTCGATATTCAGCTTGCCGCTGCGGCTGAAGTTAGAGTCACAGCAGATTTGATGCTCGCCGTCGAACGCCAGCAACTGCCATTTTTGGGGAGTTGGCAGGGACAGTCGGTGTTGTTACTCGAGTTTCCGCCAAGTCATATTCCACCAGGTAGTGATAAACTAATTAAGTGGTTGTCACAAAAGGGGATAGTCGCAATGATCGCCCATCCAGAGCGAAATCGCGAAGTCCAAGCCAACTTAGCCCTACTTGACCCTTTACGCCGACTCGGCTGTTTGTTCCAGTTGACTGCATCATCTTTGCTTGGTGATTTAGGCGAGCGTCATCAAGCGACAGCAAGACAATTGGTGCAAAATCGTCTGTACCACGTTATGGCATCAGATTGTCACAACGTGCATCGACGGCCACCACGCTTAACTGCAAGTATTGAACACGTCAGCAAATTGGCAGATGCCGATTATGCAAATTCGTTAGTCTTCGGTAACCCGCAAGCACTGACCGCAACTTTGGATTTCCAACACGGGCAGGCTTAATGAAACGAGCACTCGCAAGTCTGTTGCTGCTGTTGGTATTGGTTTATACCTTCCATGTGGGTCGTTCTGGGCTTGCTAACACGGCATACTTTCAAGCGCGGTTTTTGTTAGATAAGTGGCAACGTCAACCACAATCAATTACCGAAACTAGTTTTCAGCAAGCGTATGATTTATCTAACAGAAGTGTCTTTCTTGCCCCTAAAAATCCGCACTATCAAATCACAAAAGCGAAAATTGTGTTGTGGGGGTTTTATGCTGGTTTTAGTAAAACCGAACAGATCGATGAATTGGATTCCGTTTATCAGTTTGCCATAGCGCAAAGACCGAACTGGCCAGAAGCCTATGCAGACTATGCTTGGTATCTTAGTGCGGTTAAACAAGATTTTGCCAAAGCTTGGACTAATGCCGAGCGTGCCGTTGCCTACGGGCCTTTTCATGGCGACAGCCTTGAGACGGTAGTTAAAGTGATGTTTAGTCGCTGGGCTGAGTTAAATCCCCAGCAAAAGTCCGATGCCTTTGCTTGGATTGCTCGTGCACTACAAACGCAAGTTCGGGATAAGGTAATTTTACAGGTCAAGCAAAACCAGAAAGAGTTTGCGGTTTGTTATTACCTCAAACGTAAAGGCAACTTAGCAATGTCGGTTTGGCAGTCGATCGAGCAACAACTCTGCTTGGCAATTTAACAGCGTAACAGGAGTATCGGATGCAACCGACCGATGATATCCGCTCTGATGAAACGATCGCGAAGATGTTAAGCAAAATGCCAGAGGACGTTCAGGCAAGCTTTACTGAGCCGCAGTTAACACAATTGCGATTAGTGCTTGGAGCTCGGCAGTGGGGTAAGCATAAAATCGACTTACGCGGCACTTTTGGGTTTGGACGGACGCGTTATTATTATGTATTTGTTGCAGGGAAAAACATCCGTCATTATCAAAGGCCCGGTCAAGTGAGTCGATTGATGTTGGCGACCTTAATTGCCGCGGGTCTAATTAGTGCGACTGTGGTCGGGCTGTTGTTGCTTTATCTACTAAAGTCGGCGTTAGGTATCGATATTTTTGAAGGTTTTTCGCTTGGAATTTGGCATTGGTTCCAGTCGTTATAAAATACGTCTGTATTTAAAAACCAAGCTGGCCTCGGCCAGCTTGGTTATTCGTCAAACCAGTTCGAGCGGTTGAACTAAAATTGCTGCGCTGTTTTGTGCGTCCACCATGCTCTCTTCATCATCACATTCAGCTAGACCGACTGGAGTTGATGGCACGGATTCTTTATCAAAAGCCGTGTCACTTGCAAACAATGCGGCGTTCTCACGAGTAACTTGTTTGAAATCAAACAGATTTTTATCAATCATGTGAGAAGGTACAATGTTTTGCATAGCCTGAAACATGGTCTCAATCCGACCTGGGAAGCGTTTATCCCAATCTTGCAGCATTTCTTTGACCACCTGGCGCTGCAAGCCATCTTGAGAACCACAAAGATTGCATGGAATGATTGGAAATTCCTTGGCGATCGAATATTTCTCGATATCTTTTTCTTTGCAATAGGCCAATGGCCGGATCACGATATGCTCGCCGTTGTCACTGATCAATTTTGGCGGCATTGATTTCATTTTCCCGCCATAAAACATGTTGAGGAACATCGTCTCCAACATATCATCACGATGATGGCCTAAGGCAATTTTAGTGGCGCCAAGTTCTTTGGCTGTTCGGTACAATATGCCGCGACGTAAGCGACTGCATAAAGAGCAGGTCGTTTTGCCTTCGGGAATTTTCTCTTTGACGATAGAGTAGGTATCTTCTGTAACAATCTGAAAATCAACACCAATTTTTGTTAGGTAAGCTGGCAATACATCAGCTGGGAATCCAGGCTGTTTTTGGTCCAAATTAACAGCAACAATGCTGAAATTGATCGGCGCCGATTGTTGTAGGTTTAGCAGGATATCCAACAAAGTGTAGCTATCTTTGCCGCCCGATAAACAGACCATCACCTTATCGCCTTCGCTAATCATGTCGAAGTCAGCAATAGCTTGGCCAACGCCACGGCGTAAACGTTTATGTAATTTGTTTAAATTGTATTGGGCTTTTGCGGCCGCAGCGTGAGACATAACAACACCAGTTCACTGAAAAATGGCGCACATTATAGCGAAAACTTCAGCAATGCCAAACTGCTTCCACTCAGTCGCCGCTGGTTATCCAAAAATGCCAGCGGCTTTGGACAAAAATATCAGCTAAGTGGATGATGTTCTGGTTTTAACGCCAAAATATCGCAGTCGAGACGATCGATCACATGTTCTGCCGTGTTGCCGATAATTGCGGCGGAAAGGCCGGTTCTGCCAATAGTGCCAATAATGACGATCTCAGCGTCGATGTCTTGCGCGACTTTGGGGATCACATCTTCAGGCATGCCTTCTAACACATGACAAAATTCAGCATCAATACCATGACTGTCAGCAAGAGCTCGGACCGCGTCTTGGTGATGATGCCGCATGCTATCGTTATATTCGGTCGGATTAAATTCTGGGATCTCGATGGCGACATGGATTGGCGTGCCAGGATAAGCGTTCACTAAGTGCACTTGACCATGCAGCATGCGTGCAACAGCTTGCGCTTGTTTTATGATATTTGAATTGAGCGCTTTATGGTGCTCTTGTTCACTGCCCGCATTAACTGCTGCAAGCACGTGACCATGTTCAGGCCAAGCATGGTCTTTTACTAACAACACTGGGCAAGGGCATTTTCGCAGCACATTCCAATCTGTTGGCGTAAAAATCATTGATTTTAAGACATCGTGATCGTGTGTGCCTTTAATTACTAAATCGTAACCATGCTCAGCGACACTCTCTACAATTGCTTCAAACGGGCGATTGTGCCAAACGACTTTAGTGGTGCATTCAATGGCTTTTTCGCGAGCTGCACGTAATAGACTATCAATCCAAATTTCACGATCTTTAATCACAGCAAGCCGCATTGATTCGCGCTCTTCCCCCGATAGCATCGTAGTCATTTCATAGGAAAAATCGTAGATAGATAAAAATGCAGTTATCCGACAAGCGGTATGCTCAGCTAACTCTAACGCCCGATTTAACGCTTTTTGAGATGCTGAAGTTGGGTCTAAGACCACCAAAACGTCCTGAAATGTCGCCACGATATTTTCTCCATTGCGGTAAGCTTTAGCAAAGTGTAGACAACATTAACGGATTTGGCAGAACTTAGCTTGCACTGGATCAACAGAATCTAAATTAACTTAATGAATTAGCGAGATTTTTAGAGGGGAAGGCGGGTAGAGCACTACCCGCACATAAGCATCACTTCGCGATTTTCGCCATACCAGCAACGCGGCTCAATTCGTCGAAATTAGTGATGGTAATAAGCTTGCCATCGACATGGATTAAATCGTCTTTATGAAAACGACCTAACAACCGACTGATAGTCTCGACGGTTAAGCCTAAATAATTGCCAATTTCGCCACGGGTCATAGTTAAACGAAATTCCTTTCGAGAGAAACCACGGTTGGCAAAACGCTGGGCTAAGTTAGTCAAAAAAGCAGCCAGTTTTTCTTCTGCTGTTTTTCTATTTAGTAACAACATCATTTGCTGATCACCAGAGATATCTTGGCTCATCAGCCGCATCAGTTGCTGCCGTAATTTAGGAAGTTGGTCTAATAAATTATCTAGATTGTTGAAGGGGATTTCACAAACCATTGCAGTTTCGAGGGCTTGCGCATAACTTGGATGATTGTTCTCACCGATGGCATCAAAGCCGATAACATCACCGGGTAGATGGAAGCCAGTGATTTGCTCTTCTCCCTGCTCGGTTAAGGTATAGGTTTTAAACGAACCTGTACGCACTGCATACAACGCTTGTAGCGGCTTCCCGGCTTCAAATAAGTGGTCACCTTTATGCGCTGGGCGTTTGCGTTGAATAATATGGTCAAGTTTATCAAGTTCACTGTCATTCAACGAAAATGGCAGACACAACTGACTAAAACCACAATCTTGGCAATTAATTGACGCTGTGCTCATCTGAGAGTTTCCAAAGTATATCCAAATAATCCGTTGCCTAGCTTAAAAAACTAAGGCGTTGAGTGCAAGGTAAATCGTCTTTATGCCAAAATAAGCCAGCACCATGCCAGCCAAAATTCTTACTATCACATGTTGTTTCAGGGCGTTAACTTGTTGTGCAGCCTGACCAGTGATTAAAACCGCTGGCAAAGTACCTAGGCCAAAAGCGAACATCCAAAGTGCGCCGAGTTGCGCACTGCCACTGCTAAGACTCCAACTCAATCCCGAATATACCAGTCCGCAGGGTAAATACCCCCAGCAAAGGCCATACAACAAAGCCTTTTTAACGTTATCAATGGGTAAAAGTTTTGCCGAAACAGGTTGAATAAAGCGCCATAATCGCGAACCGGCGACTTCCAAATGCGTTAATATCGTCCAAATTCGACTGACATAACAGGCCATCAGCACCAGCATTAGCCCGCCAAAAAGCTGTAAAATATGACTTAGAGGGCCAATACCAAGTGCTGTTGCACCTAAGGCTCCAAACAGCGCTCCGAGCACCGCGTAACTTAGTATCCGTCCAAAACTGAGAGATAGCTGTAAAACCAATATTCGCTTGCGACTTTGTTGCTGCATCATCATTTGCAACGCGCTAGCCATGCCACCACACATCACTAGACAATGGCCGGAACCAAAAAAACCAACGAGTAAAGCGGTGATAAGTTCAGGTTTTTCGATCATAACTCATTCTTGGAAATTGATTTTTTTTGCTCAGAGTTCTTTTCATCAAATAAGATGCTAAATCCCTCTTTATCCAAATCATCGAATTGTTTGCTTCGCACAGCCCAAAAGAAGATGCCAAGGCCAATCATCACAAACAATAACGCGATTGGTATTAAAACGTAGATAATGCTCATGATTTCAATAACCTTAATGAGTTTGATACTACCAATAACGAACTGGTCGACATGCCTATTACTGCAATATAGGGCGAAACAAAGCCACAAACTGCCAATGGAATAATCACTAGATTATAGCCAAATGCCCAAATGAGGTTATGTTTGATAACACGCTTTGCTCTTTGCGCGCCTTCGACTAAACGGAATAGACCGGTCATGTCGTTATGCAGGAGCACGACATCCGCTTGGTTTTTCGATAAATCTGTTCCGGAATCTAAGGCCACAGAAACATGGGCAGCGTGAAAACATGGACTGTCGTTGATGCCATCGCCGACCATGAGTACCGTTTCACCACTTTGCGTAGAATTAGTGATTTGCGCAACTTTGTCTTCAGGCGAACATCCTTGATAAAGCTCAGTGATTTGCAATGCTTGTGCAACTAGCTGCGCATTGCTCGAGCTATCACCGGTTACTATTGCCATTTTGATATTGTTAGCGCGTAACTTCTCCACCAAGGACTGAACTTCTGGGCGAATTGCATCAGTTAACATGATGGTCGCTGCTAACTCATTGTTGACCGTGATGCACACTGAAGCCGATTGTTTTACGTTACAGAAACTGGCGCTGCCAATTTGAACTTTTAGCCATTTCTCATGTTGCCACCAATCTGCTCGCAAGCCATTGCCAACCACTAACTCAACATCTTTTAACTGCTCTTCCCCCTGCAAGTACGGTAAAAATGCCTTGGCGATAGGGTGTTCTGAGCGTAATTCCAAATGTGCAGCAAGTTGCAGCAACTGCGCTTTGGTAAAGTCATGACGATGAATAACAACGTCTTCAATACTGAACTTGCCTTGCGTCAAAGTGCCTGTTTTGTCAAAAAACACCTTGGATAATTTGGGTAGTGACGCTAGAACCTGCTGATTTTTGATTAAAATCCCTTGTCGGTTTAACCAAGCGAGCGCACAAGTGATTGCGGTCGGAGTTGCCAAACTCAAAGCGCAAGGGCAGGTGGCAACAAGTACTGACAAGGTCACCCAAAAGGCACGACTTTCATCAATATAGAAATACCAAACTAGGAAGGTTGCTGTCGCGACAACGAGGAGGCGCTGCACAAAAAAACGGGCAATTTTATCGGTTTTTTCTAAGAGGGTCGGTTTTTGGTGCAAAGTCTGTTGTTGTAATTGAATTATTTGGCCAAGCCGTGACTCCGTCAGCGCTTTGGCTACTCGGACCGTTAAAATGCCATCGTGGTTATTACTGCCGGCAAGCACTAGGTCATTGGCTTGTTTAGTAACAGCTTTGTATTCACCGGTCAGCATCGACTCATCAACAGAGCTTTGACCGCTCACCACAACGCCATCAGCCGGAATAGTCTCGCCAGCTTTAACCAAAATAACATCACCAATCTTTAGCTTGCGGGCGGGGATCGTTTCGCTGCGACCATCAAGCCAAAGTTCGGCGCTAACCGGCATGATTTTCAACAAGTTGGAGGTTGCATCACGGGCTTGTTTTCTTGCTCTAAACTCGAAGAATTTGCCGACTTGCAGTAAAAAGACAAACATACAAACTGATTCAAAATAGACATCACCGGTGTTGGTGACGGTGGCATACAACGATGCGATGAAGGTGTAATAGATTGCCAGAGTAATGGGGACATCCATATTCAATTCGCGCTGGCGTAGTGCACGATAGGCACTTCGAGTAAACGGCAAAGCCGAATATGCCATGACTGGCAGGGTCAACAATAAACTGACCCATCTCAAGTAACCTTCATATTGAACTTCAATACCAGTGTGCTCACCGAAATAAAGGCCAAAAGCAAGCATCATGACTTGCATGGTCATAATGCCCGAAACTGCAAGACGCTTCAGATAGTCCTGCATTTCCTTTTTAAAGTTTTCTTCTTCGGCATCTGCAACAAATGGGCTTGCTTGATAACCTAATCCGTTGATTGAGTTTAAGATCTCACTGAGGGGGCGGCTATTTGCGTCCCATATTAGTTCACAGCGAGAAGTCGCAGAGTTCACTTGAACTCGTTTAACTGCTGCATCATTTTGGAAGTTTTTCTCAATAAGCCAAGCGCATGCTGCACAGCTCATGCCGGCAATTGATAATTCAATCCGCTGAAACTCGCCTTGTAACACCGCAAGTTCGGCAAGAATATCCGGATGATCATAAGATTGAAGCTGCTGTAATTCTGCGGGAATAGCGTCGGCTTTACTGGCTGGTTTCGAACGAAAGCGATAGTAATCGCTGAGCCCTTGTTTGATTATAGTGTCGGCAACTGCCTGACAACCAGGACAACAGCATGCTCGAGGTTCGCCATCAAACTCGACTACAAAATGACTGTTGTCTGGCACAACTTCATGACAATGGAAACAAGGAACAGCAGATGACGTCAATTTAATAGCTCAGTTTGATTTCTTCAGTCGCAGGTAGCACGAAACTTGCGCGCAGTTTCCATTCTTCTTTGGTGTCAGAAACTACTAAATTCCATTTGCCATCGATAACACTTGGCAAGTCAGCAACAAACATCGATTCGCCACTACGTTCGGCTAAAACTTTGAAATCTTTACTGGCGACGGTGTTGTGGACGAAAGTTAATTGCAATTTATCGCCTAAAAGTGGATTTGCTTTGAGGTTAACAATTACTTTATTTCCAGCCAATAACACAGCGCCGGAAAGGTTACGACTTGCAGCCTCGCGATATTTTGCCAGATTCATATTAATCGCTTTACCTTCTGCGTAATAATCATCGACAACAAGATCTGGATTTTGTTTATTCATGATATAGACGGTATGCACTGCTTTAACTACCGAAAATACCGGCAAACTAATAAGTAGCCAAGGCCAAAACTGCTTATACCAAGGTTTAACAACCATTTATCTGACCTCATATAAAGAAGCCCCAGAATGGGGCTTCTTTGATACTGACAATTACGAATTACTCAGCTTTTTCGTTTTGCGATAGGCTGTAAACATAGGCCACAATTACGTGGATCTTGTCTTCACCTAAACGCTCACCGAACGCTGGCATTACACCGTTACGACCAGCAGTTAATGTCTGCGCAACAGTTTCTGACGAACCACCGTATAACCAAACTTTATCAGTTAAGTTTGGTGCACCAAATGGCAGGTTGTGCGCCAATGAACCTTTGCCGTCCATGCCATGACAAGCCGCACACATCGCAAACTTCATTTGACCTGCCGCAGCGTCTTTGTCGTTCACTTTACGGCCTGACAAGCTCAGAACATAAGCAGTCATTTCTTTAACGCCTTGCTCACCCAAAGCTTCACCCCAAGCCGGCATTGCTGCTTTGCGGCCGTGAATGATTGTTTCTTTTAGCTTGTCAACAGTGCCGCCGTATAACCAATCATTGTCTGAAAGGTTAGGGAAGCCTTTTTGACCGCGAGCATCAGAACCATGGCATTGTGAACAGTTTTGTAAGAACAAACGCTGACCGACTTGCAGGGCGTCACTGTCCTTTGCCAACTCTTCAACTGAACGGCTGGTATACTTGGCAAACTCTTTATCAAAAGTTTCGTTTGCAGCCATATATTCGCTGTCAAGTTGTGACGGTACGCCAGCAGCTTTGCGCGCTTCTACCGCAGCTTTTGACTCGGCTAGCGACTTCACGCCTTGGTTAGAACTTGTCCAGCCAAACAAACCTTGCCAACTACCTAAGCCAGGGTAGGCGGCAAAATAAAATACCGACCAAGCGAAGGTTGCGTAGAACATAATGGTCCACCATTTTGGTAGTGGATTGTTGATTTCAGTAATTCCATCAAACTCGTGGCCAGTTGTTTCATTTTCTGGCACGCCGACGTGGTTTTTTAAATTCCAGGTCAGCAGTACGAAGCATACAATTAAGCAAGCTATCGTTAATACAATGATCCAAGCACTCCAAAAGCTACTCATGATCCGACTCCTGTTGTTGTTTTGATTTGGGCTTCATTTCGTCTGCGAAAATCGCATTTGCCGCCTTGTCAAAATCTGGTTTGCGTTTGAGCAAAAAAATCCAGACTAACAACGCGATAAAAGCCACAAATATAATCACGGTGAAAATGCTGTGTATGGTTGGATAGTCCATAACCGTTACTTCAGCGCTGTGCCAAGAGATTGTAAGTACGCAATCAAGGCTTGCATTTCTGTTTTGCCTTTAACTGCCGCTGCCGCAGCTGCAATATCATCATCGGTATATGGCACACCGAAGCTGCGGAAGGTTTCCAATTTCTTCGCGGTCAGTTTCCCGTCGAGTACAGCCGTATTTAACCATGGGTATCCAGGCATATTTGACTGACTCACAACAGAACGTGGATCCATTAAGTGCGCAAAATGCCAGTCATCGCTATAACGACCACCAACACGTGCCAGATCTGGACCTGTACGTTTTGAACCCCATAAAAATGGGTGTTCCCAAACGCTTTCACCAGCCACTGAATAATGACCATACCGTTCAACTTCGTGACGGAATGGACGGATCATTTGGCTATGGCAGTTTGTACAACCTTCACGAATGAATACATCGCGACCTTCCATCTGCAGTGCAGTGTAAGGTTTTAAGCCATCAACCGGCTCGGTTGTTTCTTTTAAGAACATCAGCGGGGTAATTTCAACTAAGGTACCGAAGCTGATTGCCACGACAGTCAAAATACCAAGCCAGCCGGCGCTCTTCTCAACTCTTTCATGATGATTAGTCATTGTGGACTCCTTATGCCGCTTCAGCGATTGGCTGTAAAGTGCCTTTTTCAGCACGAACAGTTTTGATAACGTTGTACGCCATCACCAACATACCAGTGACTACGAAGCAACCACCGATAAAACGCATCAGGTAGTACGGATAAGAAGCTTCTAACGATTGTACAAAGCTATAAGTCAATGTACCGTCAGCATTTACTGCGCGCCACATCATGCCTTGCATAATGCCAGAGATCCACATAGCGACGATGTATAACACTACGCCGATAGTGTGTAACCAGAAGTGAGTGTTGACTAATTTAACGCTGTACATACGACCGTGGGCAAAAACAGCCGGGATCAAGTGGTACATTGCACCGATTGAAACCATCGCAACCCAGCCTAAAGCGCCTGAGTGAACATGGCCAACAGTCCAGTCAGTGTAGTGCGATAACGCATTCACTGATTTGATTGCCATCATTGGGCCTTCGAATGTCGACATGCCGTAGAATGACAAAGAAACGATTAAGAAACGTAAAATTGGGTCGGTTTTCAGTTTATGCCAAGCACCAGATAACGTCATGATACCGTTGATCATGCCACCCCAGCTTGGAACGAACAGAATAACAGACATCGCCATACCCACTGATTGCGTCCAGTCAGGCAGCGCTGTGTAGTGTAAATGGTGAGGACCTGCCCAAATGTACAGTGCGATTAATGCCCAGAAATGCACCACAGATAAGCGGTAAGAGTAAACTGGACGACCGGCTTGTTTTGGTACGAAGTAGTACATCATCCCCAAGAAACCAGCAGTTAACAGGAAACCTACTGCGTTATGACCGTACCACCACTGCACGTTAGCATCAACTGCGCCAGCGTAGATTGAGTATGATTTAGTCAGTGATACTGGGATAACCATGCTGTTTACGATATGCAGAGCAGCTACCGTGATAATAAAACCACCGTAGAACCAGTTTGCAACGTAAATGTGGCTGGTATTTCGCTTGATCAATGTTCCAAAGAACACGATTGCATAACATACCCAAACAACCGTAATCAGAATGTCGATTGGCCATTCAAGCTCTGCGTATTCTTTGCTTTGGCTAATACCCAATGGCAAAGTAATTGCTGCAGCCAGAATGACAACTTGCCAACCCACAAAAGTAAACATGGCGAGCTTCTCGGCAAATAAACGAACCTGACAAGTCCGTTGCACCACGTAATAAGATGTGGCGAATAAAGCACTAGTACCAAATGCGAAGATTACCGCATTTGTATGGAGGGGGCGAAGGCGACTGTATGTCAAAAACGGTAAGTCAAAGTTTAGTGCTGGCCAATATAATTGCGCCGCAATTAAAACACCCACGCTCATGCCGACTATGCCCCACAACACCGTTGTGAGTGCAAATAGGCGGACAACCGTGTAGTTGTAGTCAACATTTAACGATTTGGTCTGGCTCATGTTGAGTTCCGCTGCAGTTTTTTGCTAGTTAATAAAACAAACACCCTAAGGTGACTCT
>JACCDZ010349438.1_pt1 | contig 34915 bp, 30 predicted proteins | sample 7449551 | NCBI WGS metagenome assembly JACCDZ01 (sample SAMN15323452, study PRJNA562643) | freshwater metagenome | isolation source: river surface water | place: USA:Blue River Watershed | collected 2017-08-18 | reverse complement strand
CCTGTAGCACTCGTTAAATAAATCATAGTTTAGCCACTATGTCTAAAGTGCTAATCGGTCAAGAAATCAAGCGGGTCGTCAAAAAGCGGGGAATTACCGTTGAAGAATTGGCCAAAGCTTTGAACGTTTCTCAGCCCAATATTTTTGACATCTACAGACGAGAATCCATTGACACCGATTTGCTCGAACGTTTCTGCAAGGTTTTAAATTTCAATTTCTTCAAAATCTACTATTTGAAATACCAAACCGATGACGATATGGAAGTTGCATCCTTCTACAAAGAACAAATCGACTTCCTAAAAAACCTCGTTAAGGAGAAAGAAGAGATGTACCGTGTTTTGGTTAAGGCGCTAGACAAGAAAAAATAGCTCCTTCCCCCGTCCCCTCGGCTTTAGAACATTCTATATTCACAATCCCCGCGGACTTCACACTACCCGTGGACTTCAGTCCTCGGCCAATCCTTACCTTTGCCGAATGTCCCCAAAAACCATCGCTCATCTCCTGCTCTTGGCTGTCGCATTCATATACGGCGCCAACTACGTATGGGCAAAAGAAGTGATGCCAAATCCTATCTCGCCCAATGCCTTTATTCTCATGCGCGCGGGTGGAGCAACTTTGCTGTTTTGGATGTTCCTTAAAAAATACTGGATCATCCCTGAGAAAAAAGACCTGGTTCGCCTTTTTCTATGTGGGATGTTCGGCGTTACCATCAACCAACTTTGCTTCTTCAATGGTCTCTCCATGACGGCACCATTGCATGCTGCCATTATCATGATTCTTACTCCGGTCATTGTTACCTCTTTTTCGATTCTGGCCTTGAGACAACGAACCACCAACCAACAATGGTGGGGAATCGGAATTGGCCTCGTTGGTGCGTTTGGCTTCATCGCTTATGGCAAAATGAATCCCATGCAGGGGGCTTCTGCAGTGGGGGATCTTTACATTCTAATCAACGCCATCTCCTACAGCATCTACCTCATCATGGTCAAACCGCTGATGTCCAAATACCATCCGCTCAGCATCATTCCTTGGATTTTTACTTTCGGTTTGATGGGCGTCCTTCCTTTTGGATGGCAAGAAATCACTTCTCATGTCGAGTGGTCACTAAGTACAACGCAATGGGCAATTGTGGGTTTTGTAATTCTAGGTGTTACTTTCCTTACTTATCTTTTCAATATCATCGCCATTCAAAAACTTTCACCCACTCACGCTGGTGTTTACATCTATCTGCAACCACCGATTGCTGCTGGTTTCAGTGTGCTTGCAGGAATTCCATTTGCTGATTTGTTTTCATTCTGGAAAGTGATTTTCACCTTCCTCATTGTACTGGGCGTGTTCTTGGTCAGCTGGAAAAAATAATGTTATAGGAATATCTCATTCCGAAGAGTCTGTAACACAATGCTATGCCTTTTTATGGGCATAACCTTTCTTTGCTTCGCGATTTTTTTCTTGTTCCATTTGCGACATGTTCGTCAAATCATTTGGAAGTGCGGTGATTGGCATAGATGCCAATACCATCACAATAGAAGTTCAAGTTGATCGTGGAGCCCAACTGATGATGGTGGGGCTGCCAGATACCGCTGTCAAGGAATCGATGCAGCGCATTCGCGCGGCTATTGCCAACTCGGGATTTAAAAACGCAGTGCGCAGCATGACCATCAACATGGCCCCTGCAGACCTTCGAAAAGAAGGCGCAGCCTATGATTTACCGGTAGCGCTCGCGATTCTTGCCGGAACGGAACAAATGCTCGCTACGGATTTGGATCGATACATCATCATGGGTGAACTGTCCTTGGACGGTTCACTGCGCGCCATCAAAGGGGCTTTGCCCATGGCTATCAAGGCGAAAAAGGAAGGATTCAAAGGATTAATCGTTCCAACCGAAAATGCCGAAGAAGCAGCGATTGTTTCGGGCATCGACGTCCTACCCGCAAATTCTCTTCAAGAAGTCGTTGACTTTTTTAATGAAGTCAAAAAAATTGAACCCTTGCAATCCTCTCTTGAGCATCTATTAAAACAACAACCACAGAACAACGTGGTCAACTTTAGTGATGTTAAAGGACAACTCAATATCAAACGCGCTTTCCTCATAGCGGCGGCCGGAGGACACAATGTCCTCATGGTGGGCCCACCAGGCGCAGGAAAGACGATGTTAGCCAAGCGCCTGCCGGGTATCCTTCCTCCTCTGACAATGAACGAAGCGCTGGAAGCAACTAAAATTCACAGCGTGGCGGGAAAACTGCGAACCAAAAACGGATTGATTGTTGAACGACCCTTTCGCAGCCCTCACCATACCATTTCAGACGTTGCGCTCGTCGGAGGGGGAAGCATCCCACAACCAGGAGAGATATCCCTTGCCCACCATGGTGTACTCTTCCTTGATGAGCTTCCCGAATTCAAAAGAACTGTGCTCGAAGTATTGCGTCAACCACTCGAAGATCGGGTCGTCACCATCTCCAGAAGTCGCTTCAGCGTTGAATTTCCTGCAGGATTCATGTTAATTGCATCAATGAACCCCTGCCCTTGCGGCTACTACAACCACCCCACCAAAAACTGCGTTTGTGGTCCGGGAATCGTGCAGAAATACTTGAATAAGATTAGCGGTCCGTTGCTGGATAGAATTGACTTGCATGTGGAGGTTACGCCTGTCAATTTTGATGAACTTACCCAAGCCAAAGGTTCTGAAACTTCTGAATCATTGAGGGAGCAGGTTATTAAAGCACGTTGCATCCAAATACAACGTTCAAATCAATATAACGCAGCACTAGCAACAGCGCAACTCAAAAAATTCGCTCCTTTAAATTCCACCTGCCAGTCGCTTTTGAAGACAGCCATGGAACGATTGAAACTCTCTGCTCGCTCTTACGATCGCATCATCCGTGTCTCGCGAACCATCGCCGATTTGGAGGGAAGTGAACACATCCAAACCCACCACCTCTCGGAGGCAATTCAATACCGAAGCCTCGATAGAGAAAATTGGGCAGGATAGTTGCTATTTTCGCAACATGTTTCGTTTCAATCTACGCACACGCATTTACTTCTCGATGCTCGCCATTTTGGCGCTGGCTTTCTTGGTGACGGGTGTGGTAGCCATTTACAACGATGTCGAACAAAACAAAGCGTTCAATCAACAAGCGCTTGAGAAGAAAGAAAAATCCGTTAGGGCTTCTCTCGATTACTTCCTCCGACATGAAGGGGGACACATGTCACCCGATAGCGTAGCGTACAAATTCGGCGATAAAATCTGCGAACTCGCCGATGTCCATGACATGTTCATCGGTCTCTTTGATTTGAAAGGTGAATACCTCATCTCCAACAATAGCGCCTACCTCGACTCATTGCAAATTCCGGAAAAAGTACCCGCAGAAATTGTCCAAAGCATTCAAGGTGGATGGGATAAAAAATTGGTGTACGAAAACTACCAACACAACAACTATACATTGGCATATTGGCTCTTTACGGACATGGACCAACATCCGATTGCCATTATCGCAATGGACTACTCCAATCTCGATGAGGAATCCAAAGACGTCAAGGATTTCTTACTCGGCATCAGCGGTAGCTATATCGTCCTATTCTTCATAGCAGCTTTTCTGGCCTTTTTCCTATCGCGCTACATCACGCGATCTCTGCGCGTCATAGCAGCCAAAATGAAATCCACCGATCTGCAAAAAAACTTTGAACCGCTATCTTGGGACTCCAATGATGAAATTGGAAACTTGGTCCTGGAATACAACAAAATGTTGGCTGCCTTGCAACAAGGCGCAGACAAGCTTGCTGAAAACGAACGTGAAGGGGCTTGGCGCGAAATGGCCCAACAAATAGCCCATGATATCAAAAATCCGCTAACTCCCATGCGATTGCGGGTACAACATTTGGCGCGCCAATTTGACAACGGAAACAACGTTCAATTCTCAGATCAACTGAAAGTTTTCATCCAATCCATGACGGAGCAAATTGATACACTTGCCAATATCGCCAACACCTTTGCGCAATTGGCCAAAACAGAAGAACTTTCTTTGATGACTATCGATGTGGACAATTTCATCCAACATCAAATTGATTTGTTCAAGGATGAAAACACTCAAATAGTATACAGCAATCACTATATTGGAATTGGTATCCAAGCAGAGAACAATAGCCTTAGTAGAATATTCTCCAACTTGATTACCAATGCCATTCAAGCCAAGAAAGAAGATCATTCTTTGACGTTAAATTTAAATGTCTGGAAAAATAAAAATCAAGTTTTTATTAGAATCAATGACAATGGTACCGGTATCCCAAAAGAATTATTGGGCAATCTTTTTCAACCCAGATTCACCACTAAAACAACGGGTTCCGGAATAGGCCTGGCAACGGCAAAAGCGCTGATGGAAAAGATGAACGGTCAAATCAAATGCAAGAGTAGAATCAACCAAGGAACCTCATTCATCTTGGTTTTTCCCATTACCTCTTCGTCAATGGATACAAAATAGGTCTGCTTGGCGCAGCATCCAGCTCAAACGAAGCAGGTTGCAATGAAAGACAATACAAACCATCCGTAATTTCATCAGCAACAAAAATCATTTCACTGATAGTAGCCTCATACCGGGGTGAATTCGGAAATCCCCAAAATGCATGGTGACAGGACAATTTTCCTTCATCTGATTCGCGATCAACACTCGGCAAATCCACCAACAAATGCTGAACACCCAGCGCATTTAACTGATGCCCAATTTCTGTTTCCAAATATGGGAAATTGGTATTGGAGTATTCCTTACTTCTTTTAGAAGCATCATTGGGAATGGTTCTAATGACTATCGATTCAGGAGAATGCGCAAGTACACTTTCCGCCATTTGCTCCCATAAAATCACTTCGTCTCCGTTGTCTAATTTTGTTGGCTCCAATGACAACACCAATGCATGCGTGAAATATGGTCCCTGCCATTTGGAAATAGGAAACTGATTGGGATCGATGTGACCCAAAGTCTCTGTATGCGTGCCATTTCCATGGGGATTAAAATTCACCTGAAAAAAATTCACTTTACCACCTCTTGCTATACTCCCGACAAAGCCATTCTCCATGACGGGTTCAATGATTGGTGGCTGAACGTACCATGCCTTTGGGCCATTTACTCCCAAAGGAATTGAAATATCCAACGGATACTGCAAATCAGCTTCCCAGTTGATTCCATTTTTGGTGTACTGAATAATCATTCTAGAAATAAATTGATGGATTCACAGGAAGCCCAGATTTCCAGATTTCCAAATGCAAATGTGCGCCAAGCTCTTTCTCCCAACCCAATCCCACTTGACCCAATACACCTTGCGATCCAACAGCTTGGCCTTGATTTACCATGACCATTTGAAGGTTCGCGTATATGGACAGCCAGCCATCGGCATGCTGCACCATCACTTGGTATGTACCTGAAGGAAGGGGCAGCACGCTGATTACTCTTCCCTCAGCGATGGTCATGACCGGTGTGCCTTTGGCAGCAGCATAATCCATTCCCATATGGGTATTTTTATAATTGTTACGATCAATAACCTTTCCTACCACGGGCATGGTAAACTCCGTTTCTGAAACTTGAAAATTCTTTCGAGGCTTCTTTGATTTCATCTCCAAATCAAACAAGCTGTCCTCCTTGGTCCACTCCAATTTTCGGGTTACCAATTTTGTGGTGTCTACTTTCTGATTCACCACTCCACCAGAAATAATCGTCTTTACATTTTGAAAATAAGCCTGGTTTTGGGCAAGTACTTTGTTCAACGAATCCGCAGCTATTCGTGCTTCGCGGGCTTGCTCACGATATTCCACATCGACATATCCAGGAACGAGGTATACCTTGAGCGGTGTGAAGGCTACCAACAAATAAATGATCAATCCGAAAACAAACAACAATCCCCCAAACATAACGATCACGTTCATTGGCGTCAGAGAATAACTAAATCGCTCTTCAAAAGTACTCTCATTCAGAACCGTGAGTCTGAACTTGGACTTGAGCTTTTTTAATAGTTTCTTCCGCCTGGGGCGACGTTCTCTTTTCATGGATTATTTTCAATTCCTACAAATTAAAGCATGAAAATGAAATAAATTTGGACTTTTCAGGTTTATACTAGATTTTTAAATGAGAATGTCCACAATTACCCGCCTAATTTTATCCTTCATCGGACTAAGTATTTTGGTCGTGTCTTGCACCACCAAAAGAGACGGGGTGGCATACCGAATTTACCACAACACCACGACGCATTACAACGGTCACTTCAATGCTGACCAGGCTATGCTCAAGGCCGAAGCTAAAATTCTTTCCAATACTACAGAAGACTTCGATTCCATTTTATCTGTCATCGCTCTGGGCAATGACGAAGCGGTAAAAACGGCATACGAAGATTTTGAGCGAGTCATCGAAAAGAGTGAGAAGGTAATTGCCAAGCATACCATCACCGGAGAAAAGAAAAACAGCATCAAATGGCCTGAGTACAACAAGTGGATTGATGAAAACTATGTCCTTATTGGAAAGGCACATTACTACAAGAAAAATTATTACGACGCGCAAAAATTATTTCAGTTCGTAACCAAAAAATACACAGAACCCAATGCTGTAGGAGTGAGCGCATCGTGGCTAGCCTTGGATTTGTTGGCACAAGATGAGCTCGCGAAAGCCTTGCAGCTCATGACCCGCGAAGATTTTAATCCCAGTTTACTCGAACCAAAAAACCAAGTTTTTTATCACAGCGTATTGGCGCATTTGTACATCAAAGCGCACAAATATGAGAAGGCAAAAGAATCGTTGAGCAAGGCCTTGGCCGCAACCAAAAAGAAAAAACAAAGAGCAAGATTACACTTCATCCTTGGTCAAGTGCATGAGCAAATGGAGGAATTCAGTTCCGCTCAAACCCAATATGCCAATGTACTGAATAGCAAGCCAACCGTGGAGTTGGACTTCCAAGCCCGAATGAAAAAGGCGCTCAGTGCTTTGCGCAATGGCTCAAGCGCTTTGATCGCCAAAACTGAATTGCTCAAAATGCTCGAAGAGCTCAAGTACGCCGATTACAAAGATCAAATTCTATACACCTTGGCTGTTATGGCCGAGGAACAAGGCGAGACAGCCGAAGCCAAACAACTGCTTGCTCGATCCATCAAGGAATCCAAGAAAAACAAAAAACAAAAAGGCAAATCATTCCTCTTACTGGCAGATCTTCATTTCAAAGCCAAAGAGTATGTTTCTGCCCAAGCGGCGTATGACAGCACCCAAAAAATTATTGGGGACAAACATCCCCGTTACGACGAGGTCAGCGGACGAGCCAAGAGCTTAACCGAATTGGTGGATTATCTGGACAAAATTGAAAACGCAGACAGCTTATTCAAGCTTTGCGGCATGTCCCAACAAGAACAAGTCAATGCGATCAAAGAAATAAGACAACAATTGATCGCCCAAGAAATTGCCAAACGAGAAGAAGAAGCAAGACTCGCTGCGGAAAGACAAGCAGCTGCATTAGAGAATGCGGGAACTGCAGGTTTTTGGTGTTACAACAAATCCATGCGTGACAAAGGGGCGCAAGAATTTTTAGATTATTGGGATGACCGTCCACTTAAGGACAACTGGCGACTACAAGCCAAGTTGGTCACCATGAATGATGTTGCGGATGAACGGCCGGGTCAAGAGGAATCAACTGAATCTTCCGCAAACAGCGCTGAGAGTGCCGTCCAATCAGAAGAGGAGCTTTTGAAAAGCCTACCTTGTAAAGATGGAAAGGCGATGGAAAAAATGAACACCGAACGTTGTGAAGCATTCTACAAAGCGGGATTGGTTTACAAAGAAGACTTGAATGATGATAATGCAGCGTTGAACATTTGGGAGACATCACTTAAAAAAGTAGAAGAAAATCTCTACACGCCGCTTACCTATTATCAAATCTACCGCACTTGGAAAACCGCTGAAGAGTTTGGGGCACAAAAATCAAAAAATTGTACCACTTGTTCGTCACAATATTGGGGCAATGAGATCAAGAAAAAATATCCCGGTTCAGAATGGGCGCGTTTTGTAGATGATCCCAATGCCAAGGACGAAGAAGAAAAACGCAAACAAGAAGAGCTGTTGCAATACGAGGAAATTTATCAGCTTTATGCCAAGAGAAAATACCCTGAGGCAATGACCGCCTGCAATCAGGTATTGATAGAAGATAGCGCCAATCATTTGATTTGCAAATACCGCATCCTTCGTGCGGTTTGCGTGGGATATGTTGATGCAATGGCGGGGTTAAATGATCAATATCAAGAGGCGCTCAAGCAAGTAATCAGCGAATGTCCAGGAAGCCCTGAAGCAGACAAAGCGAAAGAATTACTAATTCCATTTCAACCCAAACAAGCTGAAAAAACGGAAGCCGTAAATCCTGCACCCCCTGTGAGCACTGAGGTGGTATACAATTTCGATGAAAACGTAGAGCATTATTTTGCCATCGAAATTCCTGTATCCACTCCTGACATCAACAGCTACAAATCAATGGTCGCTGATTATGTCCAAAAATTTTATGCGTCCAATAAATTGACTGTTACGGGCAATATGCTCAATACAGAAACGCAATTGCTCATGACGAAAAGTTTCAAAAAGCTCGCTGATGCTCAGGATTTTATGACTACATTCGCGAGTAATAACGTGGAATTAAAAGCTATAAACGAGAAAGGATTTAATTTTTACTTGGTGTCAAAACCCAATTATATCTTACTCTTTAAAGCTCGAAGCCTAGATACATACAAAACCTTTTATAAACAAAACTATCCTTAAACCATTGCTTATGGCACGTCTACCTGAAAACCCAGTGGATACTTCAATCAACCGTATTGTTGAAGGAACCTCAATCAAAGGAGATATTCGTTGTGAAAGTAACATTCGAATCGACGGTATTTTCGTTGGTGATTTGATCACCAAAGGTCGATTGGTAGTAGGACCCAATGGTAAAATTGAGGGTAATGTAACGTGTCAAAACGCTGAACTAGAAGGCCAAATCAAAGGAAAAATTCAAGTTCAACAATTGTTGACTTTGAAATCAACTGCCAAAGTTGAAGGTGATATGGTAACGGATAAATTGGCCATTGAGCCCGGTGCGAACTTCACAGGTTCTTGCAGCATGGGTACCAAGATCAAGGACATCAAATTGGATGCTCCCCTTGAAGCCAAAGCAGTCTAATCCTCGTTCGTTTATTCAATTCGCCGCCATGGGAAGCCAAATGGCGGTGATTATGTTGGTGTTCATTTTCTTGGGTCGATGGCTCGATGATGGGAATGGTCATGTTTACACCCTAATTGGTTCAATCATCGGCGTAGTTTTGGCCATGTATACGATGATCAAACAGATATTAAAACCATGAAAACCTTTTTTTCTCCTATTCTCTCCGCTCTCATTCTATTTATCATTATCGGCATTGCCGCTAAATTATCTTTGATAAACAATGAAATTGCAGGTTGGGCTTATGGATATATAGGCTTGTTTACGTTGATTGTATTGTTCTTCTACAAACAACTCACCTCTGCCAAGAACTCCAAATCTTTCATCACACTTTTCCTTGGTGCCGTTGCGGCTAAGATGTTTATTACATTGATTTATTTGACCATTGCCCTGTACACGCACAAAAGTTGGGTGATGATGGAAAAAATGCAATTGGCCATTGCAGTGTTTCTGGCCTATGTTGTTTTTACCGTTGTATTAGCGCGATCTAAACCGCTGCAGGATTAAAACACGGTAATAGTAAGTTACAACTATTGCCCCTACATCTACTGTCAGATCCCAAATATCGGCTGAGCGGTGCGCTGTGAGCCATCCTTGAATCAATTCCAAGAATATCGCGTACAATACCAAAGCCATGGGAATCCTCCATGAGAGCGTGAACTTATGCCATGGGTAGATGATCCATAACAAAGTAATTCCAAAAAACATACAGGCATGCACCCATTTGTCCAAATGCAATGTATCTAACCAACTCAATGCATCATCATGCGGGACGTGAACAATGTGCAAGAGAAAAACAAAAAAGGTTGCCCATGGAGCAACCTTTCTATGTCGTAATATTTTAAACATCCCTCTTATAACCCTGCCTCGTATGTTGCAGCATCTAAAAGATCATTCAAATTAGCATCTGGGGCAATCTTTACTTTGATCATCCATCCAGCTCCGTATGGATCTTCGTTTACCAATGCAGGATTGGCTTCCAATTCTGGATTCACTTCCAAAACAGTTCCTTTGATAGGCATAAACAAATCAGATACAGTTTTCACTGCTTCTACAGTACCAAATACAACGTGCTCGTCCAAAGACTCACCTGCTGTTTCAATTTCAACAAAAACGATATCGCCCAATTCACCTTGTGCAAAAGCGGTGATTCCTACTGTCGCTACATCACCTTCTACACGAACCCACTCGTGATCTTTGGTGTACTTTAATTCTGCTGGATAGTTCATAAGTTAATAATGTGAGGTAAAAATAGAACATTATCTTCGAAATCAAATGACTTTCTACACAAAAAGACGAATATCATAATGCAGAAGAAAATGGAAATTTCTACAATTATCATTCTTGCCCTTGTGGGCATTTTCGCAGGAATAATTAGTGGCTTCGTAGGGATTGGAGGTGGCGTAATTATCGTACCTGCCTTAATGTATTTTTTAGGTTACAACCAACTTCAAGGTCAAGGTGTAAGTTTGATGGTTCTTGCTATGCCTGTTGGCATATTTGCGGTTATCAATTACTACAAAGCCGGAAATATTGAATTTCTTCCTGCGTTTATCATCGCCGCTGGATTTGTATTTGGCGCCTACTTCGGTAGCAAATGGGCATTGGGTATAGATATCAAAAAAGTGAAAATCGCTTTTGGTCTACTCATGCTTGTTATGTCAATCAAATTACTCTTTGATGCGCAAAAAATGAAAAGTCCTGCGCCCATAGAAAATCAAAATTCATCAGAAAATAATCAATAAAAAAAGGGAGTCAATGACTCCCTTTTTTGATATCGTGGTAGATATTACTTCTTACCTTTTTTGGCAACTTTCTTAGCCACTGGTTTAGCAGCAGGCTTAGCTACCTTCTTAGCAACTGGCTTAGCTGCTTTTTTTGCTACCGGCTTTGCTACTTTCTTAGCTGCTGGCTTTGCCTTCTTAGGCTCTTCCTTTACTTCGATTGCGCTATCCAATAACTTTGATGATGACATGTTAAACACACGTGCGATTTTTTCTAAAGTCAACAACGTGATGTTGCGTCCCTTTTCGATACGGTAAGCATTGGATTTGTCCAACCCTACAACATCACCAAATACCTCAAGGGTCATTTTTTTCTTCTTGCGAAGAGCTCGGATACCCGCTCCAACTGAAGCCAAGTATGCCTTTTCGTTAAATTTTTGTGCCATTTTTGTTTTTTGTTTTCGGTTACAATAAACAAATGTACAAAAATTTTCTTAAACAACAAATCAGTGCTCCCAGCGATCAACGGCTACTGTTGCAACCGCATTGCCAATCACATTGGTTGCTGAACGTCCCATATCCAACAAATGGTCGACGCCCAAAAGCAAAACCAAACCTGCTTCAGGAATACCAAATGCAGATATCGTTCCTGCGATAACGACCAACGAAGCCCTTGGCACACCTGCAATTCCTTTACTCGTTATCATTAAAGTCAATAGCATTGTTACTTGATCTCCAACTGACAACTCAATGCCGTATGCTTGTGCGATAAACAAACTCGCAAAAGTCATGTACATCATACTTCCATCTAAATTGAACGAATATCCCAATGGTAAAACAAAACTGACAATGCGGTTGCGACATCCAAATCTTTCCAATTGTTCAAGCATTTTTGGATAAGCGCTTTCACTGGAAGCGGTAGAAAATGCCAATAACAAAGGTTGTTTTAAATGATTAACAAAGGTGGTTGTTCTCTGGCGCAACATCAACCAAGCGACAAACAATAAAATCACCCAGAGCAAAATGAGTCCCAAATAAAACTCGCCGATAAACGTGGCATATGAGGCCAAAACTCCCATTCCTTTTTTGGCAATGATTGTTGTGATGGCAGAGAAAACCGCAAATGGCGCAACATACATAACAAAAGTTGTCACCTTTAACATCACGTGTCCAATGGCGTCCATCGCCTTGATAAGGCCATCCGCCTTATCACCCATAGCGGCAGCGCCTACTCCAAAAAGCAAAGCAAAAATGACTATTTGTAAAATCTCATTCTTGGCCATCGCATCGATTAAGCTGGTTGGAAAAATATGCGTGATAAATCCTTTCAAAGTAATCGCGGCATGCTCCAAGCCTATACCCGCAGCGCCATCTGGCATTTCCAATTCCAACATTTTTCCAGGTTGAAATAAATTCACCAAAACAGCACCAAGCGCCAACGATACCAATGACGCTGTCATAAACCACAACAGTGTTTTTCCGCCTATTCGACCAACAGCCTTTAAATCGCCCAACTTGGCCACTCCCGCTACCAAAGTAGCAAAGACCAATGGGGCAATAATCATCTTGATCAATCGAAGAAAAACCTCTGTAAAAATGCTGAATATCTCAAGGATTTTTTCTAACGTGGGATGCATCTTAGACTCACGATTGGCCGCCTTGACCACTTGCTCAGAAAGACTACTCGCTCCCTTGGCCTGGGCTACTTTTAATGCCGCACTGTACTTCTCTTCGTCCGTCAATAAAGTGTCTGAAGCAATCGCCTTCAATTGGGCATCACTGCCAAGGGTAGACTTGTTTTCCAAAACTGGAGCCATCTTGCTCCATGCCTCTGTTTTAGTCAAGGACGGAGACGCAGGAAATTGAATATTCAACCATGCACCTATTCCTATACCCAATATCAAAGCAATGAAAATCCATTGCGTTAGATTTAATTTCTTCATGTCCGTAGTTTAACCCTACGAATATAAATCAATACGCGCGCTCGTTGCGTCCTTCCATGTAATTGATGAAGGCTTGATTCACAACTTTGTTACCGCCTGGAGTTGGATAATTCCCTGTAAAATACCAATCTCCCTGATGATTGGGACAAGCATGATGCAAGCCGTCAATTGTTTGGTAAATGATTTTTACACGTGCCTGAATGTCAATGGGTGTAAGCAACTCAGCTATTTTATCATTGATCTCTTCAACGGTGAACGTTTCATAAACTTCCTTCACGTAATTTTTAACCTGCTCTTTGGGAAGTTGAATTTGCTCTTTGCACTTTTGGTAAACCAAATCCAAAACAGAGGTTGTTCCTCTCTCTTTGTGCAATGCTACACAAGCTTGGAAAGCAATGAAATCGCCCATTTTCGCCATGTCGATGCCATAGCAGTCTGGGAAACGAATTTGAGGAGCGGACGAAACGATGATGATGGTCTTTGGATGCAAACGATCCAATATTCTCAAGATAGATTTCTTCAAAGTAGTTCCTCTCACAATGGAGTCATCAATCACAACCAAATGGTCTTGATGAGGAATGACTGCACCATGCGTAATATCGTAAACGGAAGAAACCATCTCATCTCGCGCAGAATCTTGCGTAATAAAAGTTCTCAACTTTACATCCTTCAAGGCAATTTTCTCAATGCGCGTACGCGTCAAAATAATTTTCTCAATTTGCTCTGGTGTAATGGCATTACCCAACTTGGTCAACTCTTCAATTTTCTTTCTATTGGCCGCATCCTCAAGTTCCTTGATCATGCCATAAAAAGCAGTCTCCGCTGTATTGGGAATGAAAGAGAAAACAGTGTTGTCCAATTCGTGGTTCACCGCTTTTAAAATGGCGGGTACAACATTTCTTCCCAATTGCTGACGCTCGAAATAAATGTCCTTGTCGTTACCCTTTGAAAAATAAATTCGCTCAAAAGAACAAGGTGCTGTTTTCTCGGAAACTCTAATTTCCTTTAAGCTTGTTTGACCATCTTTCTTGATGATCAGAGCTTGACCCGCAGGAATCTCTTGAATTTGTTCGGCTTGCACATGAAAGGCGCTCTGAATCGGCGTTCGCTCACTTGCTACCACCACCACTTCATCATCTTCAAAGAAAAATGCCGGACGAATACCATTGGGGTCGCGAACTACAAAAGCATCACCGTGACCGAACATACCCGCCATCGCATAACCTCCATCCCACTCACGTGATGCGCGAGACAAGACACGCTGTACATCCAAATGCTTGGCGATCAATTCTGAAATCTGAACATTGGAATATCCTTGTGCTTTGAATCTCTCAAATAAAACTTGGTTCTCTTCATCCAAAAAGTGACCAATTTTCTCCATCGCAGTAACCGTATCAGCCTTCTCTTTGGGATGCTGACCCAATTCTACCAACAATGAAAAAAGCTCATCCACATTGGTCAAATTAAAATTACCTGCCAAAACCAGATTCCTGGTCATCCAGTTGTTCTGGCGCAAAAAGGGATGACAATTTTCAATGCTATTTCCCCCAAATGTGCCGTAACGCAAATGGCCCAGAAATACCTCCCCGGTAAACGCAAAATGTTCCTTCAAGTATTCACTATCCATCAACTTTTCAGGCTCGGATTTCTCCAATTCACTGAATCTCGACATCACCTTGGCAAACACATCCCGAATGGGCTGTGAATCATTGCTTCTGATTCTGCTGATGTATTTTTTTCCAGGTTCAATGTCCAATTTAATATTGGCCATTCCAGCACCATCTTGCCCACGATGGTGTTGCTTTTGCATTAACAAATACATTTTGTTAAGGCCGTAAAAAGCGGTTCCGTATTTATCGGTGTAAAACTGAAGTGGTTTCTTCAATCTCAGCAGGGCTATTCCGCACTCGTGCTTGATCGCGTCACTCATAGGGAGTGTCAAATTTTGTGTCGCAAAGATAGTTTTTTAAATGCCTTGAAAAAAAATATTCTTTTCACTTATGAAATTCAATTCAGGCCTGCATCTAACTAAAAAAACAAATATGAAAACTTACTTAACCCTCGTCCTTTGCCTCGTTCTAGGAACCAGCTGGACACAAAATACAGGAAGCATCATGGGAACCGTATTTGAAAAAGAAACAAAAAATACCATCCCCGGGGCGGTGATCACGGTAGAAAATAGTTTGGGTGTGACGGGATACGGCATGCACACAGATATTGATGGGCGTTACAGAATCAACGGCGTAGAACCCGGCATCTACAATGTGCGATTCAAGTTTGTTGGAAAAAATGAGCACTTAAAAACGCAAGTACAAGTTACTCCTGAAAAAATCACTTTCGTGGATGCAGAATTACAAGAGGAGTCCAAATTTGGCAAAACCTTGGTCATCGAAGAGCAAAAAATTCCATTGATCGATAAAAATGGGGGAACCTTGATCACCTTGACCTCCAAAGAAATGACACATCTTCCATCTGCGCATGGTGGAAACATTAAGAACATCGTTGCTGGAATGATTTCCGATGTAAAAACTGGAGATCGCGGAGAAGAACTCTATTTTCGCGGTAGCAGGGCTGGAAGCGTTGTATATTATATCGATGGAGTGAAGGTTAGGGAGAATGTTCCAAACATTCCTTCATCAGGAATCGCGTCTATCTCTGTTTACACTGGAGGAATGCCCGCTGTATATGGCGATAGTACCGGAGGCGTTGTAGTCATTAATACCAAAAGCTACATTCAAGAATTTTACAACAAGCTAAACAAATAGATTGAATAGAAATACAACATACGACAACATTTGGGAAAGGATCCAATCAGATCCTTCAAGCCCAAACATGGGCCTATTGTACCAACAATGGGCCCATATTGTCTATGCTGTAGCTCTTAAATATCTCAAGAACAAAGAAGACGCCAACGATGTCGTTTCTGAAATTTTCGAGAAATTACTTCATCACTTTCCAGAGGAAAAAATCGAAAATGGTCCCGCTTGGCTGCACAGTGTCACCAAGTTTCATTGCTTGATGCGTCTCAGAAAAGACAATGCACAATTCAGACAATTGACCAGCAATCCCTGGGAGGAAGACGGCGTGGATCAACTAGAACCACAACTCATGGCCATGGAGAAAGCTTTGCTTCAAATTCCAGAAAAACAAAGAACATGCATCGTGCATTTCTTCCTTCTGAACAAAAGCTATCAAGCCATTTCCGAGGAATTGGGATTGTCCTTTAATGAAATAAAATCAAACATCCAAAACGGGAAGAGAAATCTTCGAATTCAATTAGAAAAACAAAATGAAGAATAACCCGCTCAATACACCTCCCAACTTGGAAGAAATGAAGCTTTGGCACAAAGGCCAATTTCCTTCTGGCCCGCGCCATGATGAAATTCAGGCTTGGTTGGATGAAAATGCCTTTTTACAAGAAGCCTTTGCTGGGATGGATATGGATCCAGATTTTTCGGGCTTTAAAAGCAAGTCCATACAGACGCCTTCACACAAAAGCCATTTCAAAGGCTGGATCTGGGGCTTAGCTATTGGGCTTGGTTGCGCACTAATAGCGGTGAGCCTGTGGAATCCCTTCGTCCCAACAAATAATACTCCCATAATCACTTCTCAAATTAAGAATCCAACCACGCAACAATCATCTGCTCAGATACTGTCCGATAAGGAGGAGCATGCGGAGCAACTCCAAAGTACTGCTTCAAAAGCTTCTAAGAACCCAGAGCAAGTTGCTGTTTCAACTGAAATAGAATCTCCACTTCGTCCAATCGCGTCTCGTGTGGGTCAAATAGCTGCTCCAAATCAAAATGGGTATCCCCTTCAAAAAATAAATGTCTGCATCAACATTCAAGGGTATGAAGTGTATCCGTACAAAGAAAGAGGTGCACAGAAAAAAATGGAATTGCCCGGAACTCCCGCTGACAACGGAAATGCCGAGGAACCTCAAAAAGAAATTTCATATCTCGCATACTTGGAAGAAACGATAATCGGATACCAAGAAAAAGATTGGACCTTGGTTGATGAACATTGTAACACCGTTCTGAAACAGTATCCAGACGATATCAACGCTTTGTATTTAAAAGCAAAAAACACATTCGATAAAGATCCGAATAAAGCACTTCCTTGGTTTGAAAAAACCCTATCCTTGAACAATGGCCGTTTGAACGAAAAGGAAATCAAAGAATACATCCGATTATCCCAATAAAAAAAGGCTGCATTAGCAGCCTTTTTCTTTCAATTTTTCCTTTACTCCACCGTAACCGACTTGGCCAAATTCCTTGGCTGGTCTACGTTACAGCCTCTCATCACAGCGACGTGATAAGATAACAATTGCAATGGGATTACGGAAATCAATGGAACCAAACTGTCATCTGATTTTGGTATCTCAATCACATGATCCGCCAAATCCTTCACCACTTTGTCACCCTCAGTAACAATGGCAATGATCTTGCCTTTTCTTGCCTTCACCTCTTGAATATTGCTCACCACTTTCTCGTAGCTCGCTCCTTGCGTGGCAATCACAAATACAGGCATCTCCTCATCAATCAAAGCAATAGGACCGTGTTTCATTTCAGCAGCTGGATATCCCTCTGCATGGATGTATGAAATCTCCTTTAATTTCAATGCACCTTCTAAAGCAACTGGGAAAGAGTAACCTCTTCCCAAGTACAAGGCATTTGTGGAATCTTTGTAAATCTCAGCAATGCGCTTTACCTCGTCATTGGTTTTTAATACCTCGGCGATTTTCTCTGGCACAGAATTCAATTCTGCCATCAAACGATTTAAGCGCTCAGGCTTCATCATTCCTCTGTGTTGAGCCACTGATAACGCCAACAAATAAAGAACCGAAACTTGCGCTGTAAATGCCTTTGTAGAAGCTACTCCAATTTCAGGTCCAGCGTGGGTGTATGCACCGCTATGTGTAGCACGAGGAATACTCGATCCCACAACATTACAAACACCAAAGATGAACGCTCCTGCTTCTTTGGCCAATTCTATGGCCGCCAAGGTGTCTGCCGTTTCTCCACTTTGAGAAATGGCAATGACGACATCTGTAGGATAGATAACTGGATTTCTATATCTGAACTCCGAAGCATATTCTACTTCAACTGGAATTCTAGCAAACTCTTCAAACAAATACTCCGCTACCAAACCCGCATGCCAACTCGTTCCACATGCAACAATAAGAATTCGCGTAGCCTTGTTCCATCTTTCTTCATGCTCATCAACTCCGCTCATGCGGACGGTGCCCAAGCCCAAATTCATTCTTCCACGAATAGAATCATTGATGGAGCGTGGCTGCTCATGAATCTCTTTCAACATGAAAGAATCATAGCCGCCTTTCTCAATGGCTTCCAATTTCATCTCCAACTCCTGAACATATGGATCTTTGTTTTGGTTGGAAATGGTTACAATCTTCAAGCCGTCGGTTCTATCCAAACGCGCAATTTCTTCGTCTTCCAAATACACCACATTGCGTGTGTATTCGATGATAGGTGTGGCATCAGAGGCAATGTAAAACTCATTGTCTTTGCCAACGCCAATTACCAAAGGACTTGACTTACGTGCAGCAATCATTTGATTGGGATTGCTCTTGTCCAAAATAACAATTGCGTATGCACCAATCACTTCAGACAATGCAATACGAACGGCATCAAACAAATTGGCACCCGTCTTATTTCTGATATCTTCAATAAAGTGCACCAATACCTCCGTATCCGTATCACTTTTAAAAACATGACCTCTATTGATTAACTCTGACTTTAACGAAGCGTAGTTCTCGATGATTCCATTGTGAATCAAAACCAATGAACCGTCATTGGATGCATGTGGGTGAGCATTGACATCATTGGGGGGACCATGAGTAGCCCAACGTGTATGACCAATTCCAACATTGCCGCTTTTATCTTGCATGCCAACTGCTTCCTCAAGGTCAGAAACCTTTCCTTTGCATTTGAACAAGCTGAATTCACCATTGTGAATCATAGCAACACCCGCACTATCGTATCCACGGTATTCAAGACGTTTAAGACCTTTGATTAAAATATCATAAGCTGGGCGATCGCCCAAGTATCCAACAATTCCACACATAATTTTTTCTCCTTATTCAGCGAATGTAACAATTAGACGCGTATTTTCCGAAGGGTTGGCTGGATTGAAATTCGGACCATGAGCCACGGCTCGCTTCACACTGACACCGGAGGTACCTCCAATCAAATGCAATGGCGAAGATTCAATTTCCCCCGTCATTAAACTTTGTACGTATCTGGTAATATTAAATTTATATCTGCGTGAGCTCGAGATGTAAGATCCACTGATGGATTGGGAAACTTCATCGGGCAAGATTTTCAGATCTCCCTCCTCGTTTTCATATCGCAAATACAAAACGTCAAATTGTGTAAATGCCGCATCAAAGTCAACTGGAACAATCAACTCGGCCTTATTGATTACCTTGTTTCCTGCCTTTAAATTCATGAGTGTGGGTAATTCAATGATGGCCTTCAAACCACCTCCACTTTGTATGTAATAATATTCATCGCCGTCCACATCAGCCTGTTTCACATTGGCCAATGCTGTATTTTGGTAACGATGTTCAAAGTAATTGTAACGTGCGCAATCTGTATTCACCACAAAATCATACAACAAAGTATCTGGCGTAGTCCCTGATAAATCGCGGTAATACACAGTAATTTTGGTTGTAGGGTCAATCAAATCGTATCGCATCACGGCGTCATATCTGCCTCTCGACTCGATGCATACGCCTTTGAAATACTCCAAGAAAGCAGTTTGGGAATCCAAAACACTGGGGTCTGCAGGATGTGTCAGATATTGACCCAGTTCCAAATCCAATGGGATACGCAGTTGCGGCACTGTAGTATCTCCCCCTAAGACAGCTGGATTCTTGGTATCAATTTTCACCCACTCTTGTCCATCCTTTACCAAGTCTGTCGGCTGAACAGCAACCAATTTTTGCGCGTTGTATGTGCTATCCTTGATTAAACTCTCCGCCAAAGGATGCACAGAGAAGCGCTGACGCATTGGTGTCCCGTAATAAGATGCATTAAATGCCAATGACATCACTACAGAATCTATTTCCATTTGATCAGGGAACTCGGGAGTCAATGCGCTTAAGCGAAACTGCGTGTAGGCTTTGCAGACCGTCTCTCCCAGAATGGGATCGGCCTGATATCCGACAACAGCCAAAGACAATTCATCGGTATTGACATTCTCTTCAATCGTAGTCTTTACCTTGATTTGAAAAGTATCTGTTTGGAATGCATTCAGAAAATCTTCCTCTGGCAAGAATTGCGCGCCATCGGTAACCTCAGGTGGCTTACATCCAATAAAAACTATTATCCCAAAAAAAAGGGAAAAAATGAATCGAGTTATTCCTGTATTTTTTTTCAAGCCAAAACAGATTTCACCGACAAAACGTGATCAAAGAACTCGTCTGTCGCAGAAAGATAGTCGGTCTCAGCATATTGATTTAAGGTTGGAATTTCCAACTCTTGCGCAAATTTCTTCACTTCATCAGAAGCTGACTCCTCTCCAAATATCACTCCGTCGGCAAATTTCAACGCATTCTTCATCATTTGAGTATGCGTAGCTTTTTTTAACATGTCGATATCCCCTGGCTCAAAACCATCAAAGGCCACCTTCTTGTGCATATCGGGACTTGCGATGCCTTCAAACTCCTGTCCATAAACGGAAACAACAATTTTACTGTCTGCAAAATGAGGGTCTTGACCGTACAATTTTTTCACATACAAGGGCATCAAACTACTGAACCATCCATGACAGTGGATGATGTCAGGGGCCCAACCCAATTTCTTTACCGTTTCCAAAACACCTTTGGTAAAGAATATCATGCGCATATCGTTGTCCTCAAACAAATTGTTCTTGTCATCATGCAAAAATGATTTGCGATGAAAGTACTCTTCATTATCGATGAAATACACTTGCAATCTGATTTGTGGAATACTCGCCACTTTGATAATCAAGGGATGATCAGAGTCATCTACAATCAAGTTCATCCCTGATAAGCGAATGACTTCATGCAATTGATGACGGCGCTCGTTAATCTTGCCAAAACGAGGCATGAATATTCTCGTCTCCTTTCCTCTTTCATGAACAGCTTGCGGCATTTGGCGACAAGTTTGCGCAATATGACTTTCAGGTGAAAAGGGGAGAATTTCGTGACTAACGAATAGAATTTTAGGTTTGCTCATGAATGGGCTACAACTTTATAAGTATGCAAAGGTAAATAAAAAACTTTTTTGATTTGCGCAAATGGGTAGCTTTGGGGCTGAAATAGAACACTTTTCTAAATGAAGATACTTTATACGACCCAAGATGTGATGAATTGGAGAGAAGAAAGTCGCTCATCTACTATCGGATTTGTACCTACAATGGGCGCCTTGCATCAGGGTCATCTTTCATTGGTGGACCAGAGCAAATTGGAGAATGATCTCACTTTGGTCTCGATTTTTGTCAATCCTACACAATTTAACGATCCCCAGGATTTTAAAAATTATCCCATTACAATTGACGCGGATTTACAGCTTTTATCAGAGTTATCAGTGGATGCGGTATTTGTTCCCAGCGTTCAAGAGATGTATCCAGATATTTTAAAGGAGTCTTTTCATGTTCCCATCTTGACAGAAACATTAGAGGCCAAAAAAAGACCCGGTCACTTTGATGGGGTGATTACTATTATCAGAAAACTATTCGATTTGGCGCAAGCTACCAAGGTCTATTTGGGTGAAAAGGACTTTCAGCAATTGTCCATCATTCAGACTTGGGTAAAAAAAGAAAAAAGATCGGAAATCATTGTCCCCTGTCCTACTTTGCGAGAAAATCATGGCCTTGCCATGAGTTCAAGGAATGTTAGATTAAGCCATTCAGGTCGTGAGCTAGCATCTTTGATCTACCAGATTCTAACGGAGGTAAAAAATCAAAAGAACCAACAAAGCCCGCCGGAATTAGAAATTTGGGCAAGAAGTGAATTCTTACTTCATCCTGCTTTTCAACTGGAGTACTTTGAAATTATCGATGCGCAAACTTTTGCACCACTTGCCGATTGGCAAGACAGTGCTCATCCATTGGCAGTAGTGGCAACGTTTTTAGAAGGAGTGCGGTTGATTGACAATATGCGCCTTTGATCAAGGAGCGAGCAACTTGAAACCTTTACCGTGAACATTGATGATCTCCAAACGCTCATCTGCTTTGAGATGCTTGCGCAATTTGGCGATGTACACATCCATACTTCGTCCATTGAAATAATTGTCATCACCCCAAATGGTTTTCAATGCATAACTGCGTTCCATGATGGTGTTGCGGTGCTTGGATAACAAATACAACAACTCGTTCTCTTTGGTTGTCAATTTGGTTTCCTCTCCATTGAATTCCAATTTTTGCTTTTTGTAATGAAAAACAAAATTTCCCAGCTTTTCGTCGGTGTCTTCTTCCTCTGCCAACACAAATGGATTGGATCTTTTCAATATCACATTAATACGCGCCAACAATTCCTCCATGGAGAATGGTTTGGTCATATAATCATCACCGCCAGCCTCAAAACCCTTCAAAGTATCTTCCTTCAAGCTCTTGGCTGTTAAAAACAAAATAGGCGTATGCTTGTCCTCCGCTCTTATTTCCTGAGCCACTGTAAATCCATCCTTAATGGGCATCATTACATCCAAAATGATGAAATTGTAATTTCCACGCTTAAATGACTTAATCGCCTCCTGACCATCAATAGCCAAGTCTGTTTGGTATCCTTTTGCATTCAAATACTCCGTCAATAACTGGCCCAAATTGGGATCGTCCTCACACAACAAAATACTAATTGATTTCTTCATATTTCCTAGGTAGTTTGACAATAAATTGTGTTCCTTTTTTTAATTCGCTATTTACTTCTATGGTTCCTCTGTGCTTGTTGATGACACCCATCACGTAGCTCAGTCCCAACCCAAAGCCTTTAACGTTGTGCACGTTTCCGGTAGGCACGCGGTAAAGCTTCTCAAAAATCTTCTTTTGATTGTCCTTGCTAATGCCTATTCCTTGGTCGGTAATGGTAAAGACAAAGAATCCCCCCTCATCGGTTGTATTGATATCAATTTTTGGATGCTCAAGTGAATATTTCAGGGCGTTATCAATCAAATTAAAAATCATGTTGGTGATGTGCATAGGATCACCTTGAATGCAAGGAGAAACACTTTGATAGTCCTCAATCACCATCGCACGACGATTCTTGAATTGTAGATCAAAACTTTTCAATACTGATTGAATGACCTCATGGACATTGACTTCCTGCACTTTCATGCGCATCTGGCCCTGTTCAAACAAAGACGTACGGAGCACATTCTCCACGAGCATTCCCAATCGATTATTTTCCTCTCTAATCATTTTGATGTATCGATCTCTACTAACGTCTGATTTTTTAACCTCTTCATCTCCCAAGACCTCACATGCCAATGAAATGGTTGCAATAGGGGTCTTTAATTCATGGGTCATGTTGTTAATGAAGTCACTTTTTAACTCACTCAATTTCCGTTGACGGTGAATGGTTAAGGCGGTGTATGCAAACAAAGCAATGATGGATGAAAGCAACAACACACTGATTAACAACATACTCCACATCGAACCCAACAGATATTTGCGGGTGTCTTCAAACCGCACCTCCAAATAATAATCTTGACTAAGTGGGTCATTAGGGAACAACAAGCTGGTATAAACTTCCACCTCTGGTTCCTTCAAATCGTTTGGGGTATGTTTCCAAAAGACTTTGTTGGAGCGATCTCTAACTTGTATAGAAAATGGGGCTCTTACCCCTTCCTTTTCCATAAACCCCTGCAAAAGAACTTTTAAAAGTGAGGTATCCAATCGCTCTTCCAATGCAGGAACAATTTGCACCTCCACCCATTCCGCAATATCTTGATTAACATGATTGAAAAAAGTATCCAAAGGAACCTCTGTGGCTACAGTATCAACAATATTCGGGGTTTGTATCTTCGTCAAAGGCTTATCTACTCTTTCTAATTCCAAGGTAGACTTGCTCATCGCGGTATAAACGCGATCTGAAAACGACTGCTGGCGAAGAAGATAGGTATTGTGTACCCAGTAGACCTGAAGCGCCAATAGTCCCAAAAGAGAAAATGCTCCCGTAATGACAAGATATTTCACCAATTCCTTCCGCATGGCGGAAAATTACGGCTTTCTCGTCTACGAGAGCATTTTACTTAACTTGATTTAACACCCTATTGCTTCATCCAAATTTCATTGGAAATTCCCGACTCTCCTTGAATAATCAAATAATACAATCCCGCGCTCCAACCTTCGGTTTTTATTTCGATCATTTGCTGAAACGGTGATTGAAAAATAAGTTTACCCTGGGTGTCCCTCACCTGGACATGGCTGAATTCATCTCCAGCATTGGAAACGTGTAAAACAGCGTTTCCCGGATTGGGCCAAAGACCCACTTCCATGGAGGCGGACTTTAGAAAACCTGCCATCGGTTCTTCCCCACCGTCGTCTCCACAAATATGATAAGTTATTTGGGGAAGTACATTCCAATTGGAAGAATAACCATACTCTCCTGTGACCACATCATTCCATTCCACTGAAATATTGGAGCCATTGTTCTGCCACTCATTGCCTGCCCAAGCTTGTTGCATCTCCTGCATGGTAGACTGACTTAAGGTTCCTTGAATGCAATGAGAACCGGCCCATCCAAATAAGTTTTGTCCTTGGCTGATCCATGGAAGTTTACAATCGATCAAATGCAAATGACTTCCGTTCTCTTCAAAATGATTGTGACCAGTCTGCGCATTTCCAATAAATCGAGATTCCGTCTTCAGGGTCACGGCCCATTGGCATTGCGCCACATGGGTACAATTCATATTTACGTTGGCATGATCAACTTGTATGCCTTCAAAATAATCAAAAATATCACAAGCGTCTATTGTCAAATCAGACACCAATGAAGAACTCCCTTGAATGGCCACATCACTGCCTTCCCCACCCATGGTGCTGTTGGAAAACATCCAAGTGTGGTTCATTTCATGAAAATCAAATCCATGTCCCAAAATTTTTGCATCATTCATTTGCCATGTTCCGCTTTTCCATTTCCACATTTCATCTCCAACACTGAATACATGGTCAAATACCACGCGTGACTCCTCGCCCAACAGCGACAAATGATAAAACGCTACATCTCTGTATTGGGCCTTGTTGTTGATGCAGACGATATCTTGCTCTCCCTCTCCCCAGCCATTCACTTGCATCATTCTAACACCTTTCATCAGTACTTGTGCGCGATGTTCCATCTTAGCGCCATTGGCAAACTTGATATTTCCCAATAAACACTGAACAGATGATCCTGGCTCGGCAACCTCATTCCACATTGCCCCTTCTTCCAATTTCACCAAATGATCTTGTTCAAATTGCCCTTGTATGTGCAATGTACTTCCTTCTTCCAACCACCAATCGACATAGTTTCCATTGTCATATTGTGTCATCACAACTTGTCCGCCCTGTTGATTGGTTGGCATCAATGACAATGTCTGCTGCGCACAAATTCGCACTGTTCCTCCTTCCATCACCAACTTTGAGTTCTCCGAAACGAGCTGAAACACTCCGCCACAGTAGCTAACCCAAGAACCTGACTGAAGCCTAATATTTCCAAAGCAATGAACAATTCCGCCATCGCCAATCACCAAACGAGATCCTGCATCCATGACGAGCTCGCTTCCCTGATTCACGGTCATCTTACCCTTGTCAAATACGCTTATAGTTGTTCCAAATGACGCACGTAAAGTGGCGCATGAAAGCCCCGTATCATCTCCAATGCTCAGCTTACCACCGTCGTGAATTTCCAAATCGTAACGATCACAAAAAGTTCGCACCGACATTTCATGGTGACTGTTCTGCATGGGAATATTCTGCGAAATGTGGAGCGGCAATTGTGCGTTGATATGAACATCATCTTCGGCATTGATCTCACAAGCTGGGAAATACAATTCGTCAATCTCTCCAAAATTAAATGTTCCCCATGATGTATTTTGAGACAATGCTTGCAAACCTTCGACATCATCCAACGCGTTGAGTAAAAAAGCCATGATTCCTTGATTCAACGCAACATGTGGCTCATTGGAATTGTAACTACCATATACACGATCAAATGGCGTAATCTGCGGATTCTGAATTTGTGCAACTGCGATATTCGCGTCGTATGTCGTATCGATTGCCCATGCGCTATAGGCAGGAACAAAGTTGTGCAACGAAACAAATTGATCCGCTTGAATTTCGCCGCAATTGTTGGTAAAAGTGCTGGTCTCATTCAATACATCTACGAGTTGTTCAACTGAATGGCGAAAACCTCCTGCCGCGTAATCGAGCTCCAGCAGTTCTCTTGGCACTTTCATGATCTCGTGGTGCTGCTCGAAAACAATATTGTTCCATTGAAAATTTGTTTCTGTGTAGATAGCGTCGCCAATAACCACATGTGTTTCGGAATTGGCAGAGTGATTCAAATCCCCAGGCAGAGCGGATAATCGAAGCTGAAACTCATTTCCAGGTAAGATTGAAAATCCATCACAATTTTCTTCTAAGAGATATGGGTGATTGGAAACATCATCAATGGGATGACCCAACACATTTCCATTGGCAATGGCGACGTTTAGCGTCTGCGAAGGGAAAGGCATGGATTCCAAATAATTCATATACTCCTCTCTCTTCCAAGGTTCATCAACATTTCCCTCAGAGTCCAACCATTGATAAATCAATAACTGTTGTGCCGCGGGTCGATCCAAAGCCTCCCAAACAAATGCTTCAGCATCGGCAGAAAAAGAAGATAAAAACCAAAGTCCTGCTTGCAAACCCAATGGTATATTGGCACCAAGATGGGGCGAGTCCATGGAAATATAGGCTCCGGCGCAATGGGGAATACCTTCGCGCTCTAGCTCGGACAAGGCTATACGCGCAACTTGACCGCCCATGCTTGCGCCTGAAACAATCAATTGCTCACTGCCCACTTTGTACAAATTGCACAACTGAATCAATCGCTTCAACGCTTGTGCGTTTCCGCGGATGTCCGCTGCGCCATCATAAAAATCCAATAGAATGATATCATACCCTCGATTGCGCAATTCTTGATACAGCTGCTCCGCACCACTGAGCATGGGATAATTCTCAGCATCCAATCCCAAAAATTGACACCATCCAAAATCACCATTGGCATATTGCGAATGGGTCAATGAGAAGTCTATTCCTTCCACAAAAATGAAAGGTCGATCAAAGACCTGATCCTCACTCAAAAGGGTGAATGCATCGGCCTTGTATGAATGTCCCTCAAACTCCCCGGATAGTCGCCAAGGATGAGCCGCATCCTCCATTCCCCAAGGGGGTGTTTGGGGCAACCACAAATTATTCTCACAAGTAGTGCCATTCAAAATGGTTGTACTCGTCTTCCACTGCCCGTGGTACAGCACTTTGGATTGGATTCGCTTGTCCGAAAAATCGGCATAAACAACATCCAAATATTCATTCCTTGGCATCAATTGCCAGCCACGGCCATCATCAAAATCAAAGTATATGGGAACGGTATCTGTAAAAATTTGACTTGGCAAATAATACCGCATCACCATATCGGATCGATTGGATTGAGACAGCGCCGTGAAAAAAGCTGTTGCTTCTGCAACTTGATTTGTTGAAGAGCTATCCAAGAAAAAAATATCCTGCAAACAAGGGTACAATACAACGGTAGAATTCAATTGCTCCAATTCTCGATAAGGAGCCCTAAAGTGATTCACCTCCTTCTTAATTGGACCCGAAGATCCCCGCAAAACAGTCTTCCAAAATTGCCAGGCTTGCGAATTGGACATCTCCGTTTTAGACTCGATCGGGGGCTTTTCATGGGGTCGCTGACGGAAAAAAATAGAATTCTGATTGTTGACTACTTGTGATTGTAGTTTTGTAATATATATCAATATAAATATTAGGGCAAGGCTAAGCCTGCACGTGTAATTTTTGCACATGTCAATAAGATTTTAAGTTTGATGTTTTAGTAAAAAATAGAAACCGCCAACGTATCCTGCGGTGCGGCATTTAAAAAGTTCATGTAAGTAAAGGGGCCTACACTCCCATCTGCGTAGTTGACTTGATAAGCGATTTGATTACTCGCCAAACCCAGAGCAGGCAAGACAACAACCGGAGCTTCGTTGTTCAATATATATTGAGACATTGTCAAATTAGACAATGGATACAACGAGATTCCCGCCAAATTGCTCACTTCCCCGGTATCTTGAATGGCAAATCTGGTCCAAGCTTTTCCATACAAATAAAAAGTCTGTACTCCGTCTCCAGGTGAGAAAGTAGATCCAGCTTGAACGCCCAAATCAATGTGATTGCTTCCTGCCTTGGCATAGAACAAACTTGCGTTGTGCGAATCCTCAATTTCAAAATAACCCTGAGCATTGGTGGTTGTCTGAACGACAGACTGGTAATTCCCTGAGGTATTGTAAGTGTCATTTCGCAAAAGATATACTTGCCCATTGGCAATGGGAACATCTGTTCCGTACTCACGCAAATAACCTTTTAATCCAAATGGATTCGCTGGTGCATCAGGTCGACATGATTGAAGAACCAAAAGCGTTGATAGTGTAAATAAAATTCGTTTCATCATTTTTGTTTTAGTTTGAGCAACAAATCTATTTCGACCTTTCAAAAATCAACTGCATAAATCGACATAAATTATGGGGAAATTATGGTGTATCAAATGACAAATTATAGTCGTCTATAAATGTCGCTACAGCCTCGTCCATTTGTGTATTGCTGTTGACTTTGGTGATTTCAATCTTTTCATCCAACAATTTCCAATCTTTGGAATTTTGATCATTCCACCACAAGCTCATCATGGTCCAACTGTCATTTTTTTTCTGATACCGTGGAAGTAATTCACTTCTCAACGTATTGGACCATTGCCTGGTTGCCAATACCAACTGATCATCCTCGTTGGGAAGCGAAAGTGTATCCAATGTCTTGTCCAATCGATCCAACAACATGACCACGGAGTCTTTCTTTTCATGCAAGTAGCGAAAAGTAAAAGTATCGGCATAACATAGATCCCATCGGTTCCAAACGTCGACAATTTGTTGTTGTTGAACCATGATGGCATTGCAATGCCATTGTGCCTTGCGCTGATCCACAACGCAAGAAGTCAAAAGCAAAAACACAACACTGATAAGCAATACGCCTCTCTTCATTTCAACGAAAATACTGCCTTTTTCAGACTAAATCATTAGCTTTGGCAACGATTTGAAAAAGCCAGAAACATATCTTGATCTGATTGAAGGGTGGGTACTCCTCATCGACAAACCTTTGACGTGGACAAGCTTTGATGTGGTGAACAAACTCAAGGGTCATCTCAAAGGTTTGAAAAAAGTTCAACCTGAAGAATGGCGAGATCGAAATGTCAAAATCGGTCATGCGGGAACGCTTGATCCCCTGGCAACTGGGCTTCTCGTGGTGTGTGTTGGAAAAAAAACCAAAGAGCTCGACCAACTTCAAACAGGTGTCAAAACCTACACCGGTACCATCAAAATGGGACAAGTAACCGCGAGTTATGATCTTGAAACCTCTCCCACGGGGGAGTTCCCCTTTGAACACTTGACCGAAAAAGACTACCTTGAAACGGCCCAATCATTTTTGGGTGAGCAATGGCAAACCCCTCCAGTGTTCAGCGCCAAACAAATCAACGGAAAACGTGCCTATGAATTTGCACGCGAAGGAATTGAAGTAGAGATGAAAAAATCTCAAATCGAGATTTTTGATTTCCAGATTACAAGATGCCAACCACCTGAAATAGATTTCGAAATTACCTGCAGCAAAGGCACCTATATCCGAACCATTGCGCATGAGTTTGGACAACGACTAAAAAGCGGCTCGTTTTTGCAGTCTTTGCGACGAACAAAAAGCCTTCCTTTTGATGTAAAAGACGCCGTTTCCGTAGACGAATGGTGCGATTTTTTCTGGAAATGGAAGAATTTTGAAAAATAATTTGCTGTAATTCAGCTTGTTAAACCTCCCCCTCTTTACAACGGCTTCAGAAAGTTGTACCTTCGCCCTCCTTTATTAAATTAATTAATTGATTATCAAATGAAACTCGGCCAATTCCGCTATAAAGTCCCCGAAGAGTTAATTGCTCAATACCCTGCTCACCACCGTGATGAATCACGTTTGATGGTGGTTCACAAAAAATCTGGAAAAATCGAACACAAAATGTTCAAAGACCTTTTGAACTATTTTGAAGAGGGTGACGTTTTGGTGAACAACAACACGCGGGTTTTCCCAGCTCGTATGTACGGGAACAAAGAAAAAACCGGTTCGATGATCGAGGTGTTTTTGCTTCGCGAATTAAATGCCCAAAATTTCTTGTGGGACACAGTTGTTGATCCTGCTCGTAAAATCCGTATCGGTAACAAATTGTACTTCGGTGAAAACGACGAGTTGGTAGCTGAGGTAATTGACAATACCACCTCTAGAGGTAGAACTTTGAGATTCTTGTTCGATGGCACCCATGAAGAATTTAAAGCTTTGATTTATAAGTTGGGTGAAACTCCTCTTCCTCGTTATATCAATCGTCCAATTGAACCAGAAGATGAATTCCATTACCAAACCATTTTTGCCAAGCATGAAGGTGCGGTAGCCGCTCCAACTGCAGGTTTGCACTTCTCTCGCGAATTGTGCAAGCGTTTAGAAATCAAGGGCATCAACATGGCCGAATTGACTTTGCACATCGGTATTGGTACTTTCAGAACGGTTGAAGTGGAAGATCTTACCAAGCACAAAACAGACAGTGAGCAATTGATCATCCCTGAAGAAACTGCTCGTTTGGTGAATGAAGCCAAAATCAAAGGAAACCGTATTTGCGCTGTAGGATCAACTGTTGCTCGCGCTTTCGAATGCAGCATCAGTACTGATCAATTGCTAAAACCATTTGATGGTTGGGCAAGCAAATTCATCTTCCCTCCTTACGACTTTGTAATTGCAGATAGCTTGATCACCAACTTCCACGAGCCAGAAAGTGTATTGTTGATGCAAGCCACGGCCTTTGGTGGACATGATTTGATCATGCATGCGTACAACGAAGCTGTGAAAGAAAAATACCGTTTCTTCTGCTACGGAGATGCGATGTTGATCTTAGGCTAAACATTGTGACCAAGACCTTACTTTTTATTCCCCCACTTACCCAGTTGAATACGCCGTACCCCGCGACGGCCTATTTAACTGGGTTTTTGCGTCAACAAGGTCTTGAATCTAGACAAGCGGACTTGGGTTTGGACTTGGTTTTAAGGATGTTCAACCATGCAGGGCTCAGCCAAATCTTTGATGAAATTGAAAAGGGAAATTTTGATTTAAAACCAGAACTCAAAGCGATTGTTCAAAATCGTGGGTTGTATCAAAACACCATTGACGCGGTCATTTCATTTTTACAAAACAAAAATTACACGCTGGGGTATCGCATTGCCAAAGGAAATTATCTGCCCCAAGGTTCTCGCTTTTCGCAAGTGAAAGATCTTGAGTGGTTCTTTGGGAATATCGGTGTTCAGGACACCGCACGTTACAAGTGTACCATGTACCTAGAAGATTTATCGGATGTGATTCAAGCTTCGATAGGTCCGCAATTTGGTTTCTCTAAATACGCTGAGCGCATTGCGCGAACCGCGGTGTCATTTGACCCCATTGAAAAAGAACTTCAAAAAGAAACGGGCTTTTTAGATTTGATGCTCATACAATGTGCGGCAAAATATTTTGAAGAAGAGGTTCCGGATTTCGTGGGCTTCACTGTTCCATTTGGAGGAAATCTATACGGAGCGCTGAAGATTGGGCAATGGATCAAGCAAAATTACCCCCATGTCAAAATTGCAATGGGTGGGGGTTATCCCAATACGGAACTTCGTGAACTATCCGATCCGCGTGTATTTCAATATGTCGATTACATCACCTTGGATGATGGCGAAGGCCCGATTCTCAATTTGATCAAAAACATACAACAACCAGATTCAGAGAAAAAATTCAAACGAACTTTTCATTTGGTTGAAAATAAAGTTGTTTTTACAGACAACATGGTAGGTGGCGATTTTTCTCATCAACAAAAACCAGCTCCATCTTACCAAGGTTTAAAACTAAATCAATATTTATCTGTCATCGACATGCCCAATCCCATGCACCGCTTGTGGAATGACGGCCGATGGAACAAGATGACTGTGGCCCATGGTTGCTACTGGAAAAAATGCAGTTTCTGTGACATTCACTTGGATTACATTGGCAGATATGACAAAGCCACGGCAGAACATCTGGTGAATCAGATGGAAGAACTCATAGCGGAAACAGGCGAAACCGGTTTTCACTTTGTCGATGAAGCGGCTCCTCCCGCTGCATTGAGAGATTTGGCCATCGAAATCATCAATCGAAAACTTCAAGTTTCTTGGTGGGCCAACATTCGTTTCGAAAAATCATTTGACGCAGATCTCTGCCAATTGCTAGCGGCTTCCGGATGTATAGCAGTTACTGGCGGCCTTGAAGTGGCGAGTCCCCGCATTTTAGAATTGATCGACAAGGGAATTACTGTAGATCAAGTAGCCCGTGTAGGAAGGGCTTTCAGCGATGCGGGTATCTTGGTGCATGCTTATTTGATGTATGGCTTCCCCACGCAAACCGCTCAAGAAACCATTGATTCGTTGGAAGTAGTAAGACAATTGTTTCAACACAATCTCTTGCATTCCGGCCATTGGCATCAATTTGCAATGACCGTGCACAGCCCTGTGGGCAAGGATCCAGAGAAATATGGTGTGATCAGAACCGGTCCCGAGTTCCAAGGTTTTGCCAACAACGATTTGTACCATGAAGATCCCAAAGGCGCTCAGCACGAATTGTTCTCTGATGGTCTGAAGAAAGCGCTTTACAATTACATGCACGGAATCGGCATTGACTTTTCCTTGAAAAAGTTTTTCAGCTTCGCGATTCCCGAGCCGTTGGTGCCTAGAACGATGATCGAAAGAAGTCTCAAGGCTGCACCGTTGGATGAACTTGAAAGAAATGGATTCCGCTTTTGCTTATTGCAATCCAGCTTGGTTCTGAAAAAACAAAACGGAGGCAACAAGGAGGTGGAAATACACAGCGCCAAAGGAAAAGAATCCATTGAAATTCCAATCCATGCCGCGCATTTCTTGGTCGAGAATCAAGAGCAATTCCAATGGGGATTTCAAAACGATTGGAACTACAATCAGACTTTGGAAAAAATCGCTTCGTTGTGTAAAAAAACAACCGAAGAATTGGTTCAACAAAAATGGTGGAAAGCTTTTCGCCGATATTTCATTGTTGTCAAAGCCTAATTACTTGACCAACTTTTCCGCTTTCAGCTTCGCATATTTCACGCGGTGCTCTTCTGATTTCTTTGAATTGAATTTGGGTGTACTTGCCCCGTAAAATCGGTAAAGTAAGTAATGACCCCGCATATCATTCGGACTCAATTTCAATAGTTTCTTCCCAGATAAGTGTACCGCTTCCCACTCTTGCAATCGTTCGTTCACCAATCCCATAACCCACCAATAATCCGGATTTTCATAAAAGGATGGCGTGATATCATCCAATATGTCGTTGGCTTCTTTCAACAACGAGTTGCCGCTTTCATAACTCGTTGCGTGGTGCAGATACAGGGCATAGGCCAGCGAAAAATAAGGGTAATCCCTGTATTGTTCATGCCACCGCTCAAACTCCCAAATATTTGAACTGTAATACCCATATCCTCTATGGGCTGACTCATAAGCAAATTGAGAAGCCTCTTTAATATGGCCCGTAGTTTCAGCCAACCTCGCCATCATAAAATAAGATCCGCAATTAGAGGCGATACCAATGGGCTCTCCTTCCCAAGGTGAGTGCTTCACCTCATTCAACTTTTGTAAACCACGCAAATAAGCAGACTCCTCCTGCTGCATGTAGGCAGATAAAAACATGTAATAGTCCCACAAATAATCGGGTTGTTGCCTAATAATCTCTTGGTAGCAAGAGTCCGCTTTTGAATAGTCCTTTGAGAGAATGGCCAATTTGACCCCGTGTTGATTCAATGTGTAATTGCGCGGGTACTTTCTTAAAAGTTCATTAACCGTTTGATAAGCGATTTTCCACTCTTCACTTTCCATCAATAAAATCAATCTCTCTGTATTGAATATAAGATTCTCGTCGTCGTTACGAGCCTGAGCGATGGCCTTGTTGATGGCCTCTGCTGATTTGTTCCATTCTTTTTTTCTTCGGTAAGCCATGGCTTGATTGAAAAAATAAAGCGGCGATATTTCCATATTTACGGGAACCGTCCAATGCCAAAAACCATTCTTCTCCCAAATGGGTTTCGTCAATTTTGTTACACCATAACTTTTGGCAATATCTTCTTGTCTGGGCCAATAAGGATTCAAATTCCAAGTCCAATTGCCTTCGAAAAATTCAAGACTATCCAATATTGGGGTGAACCCTACAGGATTTTCGCCCGGTAAATTTTCAAGATCAATGGTCATGGATTTATCACCCTGATAAAATACCAGTAGATACGAGGGGGATCCCAATTTGTAATTCCAATTAACCGCAGGATAAAGGGTTAATTGTCTGTCCAAGGGAAGGACGTTGGATTGACTGATCCACTTTGAGTTTCCACCATTTTCCACAAGATAAAACCGTGCAGAATCTGCCTTCATTCCTTTAAAGCCAAGCACAGCACCTCCGCCACCTCCTGGCTGTCCCAATGCCGAAAGAGAAATCAGAATTCCCCAAATGACATGTAGACAAAAACGAAACATTGCTATAGATTACAATGGAATATTTCCATGCTTCTTCTTGATCGGCGCCTCTGCTTTGTTTTCCAACATTTCAAAAGCTCGAATCAATTTCTCACGTGTCTGCTCCGGAACAATCACCTCATCCACATATCCTCTCTCAGCTGCGCTGTATGGATTTGCAAACAACTCCGCATACTCAGATTCTTTCTCTTTCCACTTG
>JACCDZ010349902.1_pt1 | contig 34931 bp, 28 predicted proteins | sample 7449551 | NCBI WGS metagenome assembly JACCDZ01 (sample SAMN15323452, study PRJNA562643) | freshwater metagenome | isolation source: river surface water | place: USA:Blue River Watershed | collected 2017-08-18 | reverse complement strand
GTTGTTGCCTTTATTTCCGCAAGCAAATCTTTTACTTGCGTTGCAACTGGACGAATTTCACAAACTGGATCAAGCAATCCAGTTGGCCTAATAATTTGCTCCACAACTTCACCATCAGTTTTCTGTAATTCGTATTTTCCGGGAGTTGCTGAAACAAAAATTGTCTGCGGCTTAAAAATTTCCCATTCGGCAAATTTTAACGGTCGATTATCCAAGGCCGAAGGCAAGCGAAAACCATGTTCGGTAAGATTTGTTTTGCGCGCAAAATCGCCTTTATACATGCCGTCAATTTGCGGCACTGAAACATGGCTTTCATCAACAAAAAGCAATGAATCTTTTGGTAAATATTCAAATAAAGTTGGCGGCGGCGAACCAGCTGGACGACCAGTCAAATAACGCGAATAATTTTCAATTCCTTTGCAACTTCCAACTTCCAACATCATTTCCATGTCGTAAGTTGTGCGCTGATTCAGGCGCTGCGCTTCAACGGCTAGTCCGCGCTTTTCAAGTTCATCAATGCGCAAAGCTAAATCGCGCTTAATATTAAAAATTGCTGCCTTCAAAGTGTCAGCCGGCGTTACATAATGCGAAGATGGATAAAGAGCGATTTCGTTAAGCTTACCAAAATTTTCACCCGTCAATGGATCAAATTCGGTAATTTCTTCAATCTCGTCGCCAAACATTGAAATGCGCCATGCGCGCTCATCTTCGTGTGAAGGAAAAATATCCACCACATCGCCCTGAACCCTGAAATTGCAACGCTCGAATGTGATGTCATTGCGCTCATATTGCAAATCAACCAAACGCAGCAAAAGCTTTTGGCGATTAATTTCTTCACCAACCCGCAAGCGCAAAACCATTTGCGAATAAAATTCTGGCGAACCAATACCATAAATACAGGAAACCGAAGCAATTACAATGCTATCTCTGCGCTCGAATAATGCTCTTGTTGCGGCGTGACGAAGTCGATCAATTTGCTCATTAATTTGCGAATCTTTTTCAATGTAAGTATCAGACTTTGGAATATAGGCTTCTGGCTGGTAATAGTCGTAAAACGAGACAAAATAACCAACTTCATTTTCAGGAAAAAATTCACGCATTTCACCATAAAGTTGAGCGGCCAAAGTTTTGTTATGAGCCATAATTAAAGCTGGTCTCTGCGTTTTTTCGATGATATTTGCCATCGTAAAAGTTTTGCCCGAGCCAGTTATTCCAAGCAAAATTTGCTCTTTTTTATTTTGCTCTAAACCTTGAATAAGCTTTGCTATCGCTTGCGGCTGATCGCCAGCTGGAGCGAACTTAGAATGAATTTTGAATTTTTGCGTCACGGTCAATTAATTTGAAAATAAAGATCGATAATAGTGACGCCTTTTCATAAAAAATAGAGTGGAAAAAAGTTTTTCTTCGATAAGATTTTCTTTTACTCTCTCAAAGCTTCCCACGCCAAGCCAATAAATTTTAAAAGAATTTCGGTTTTGAAGAAATGTAAAAAAACTGACGATGTGCTTTTCATCAATGCCAGCGAATATTTTGAAAAAGGAAAACGCCAAAATCAGTTATCGCCAGAACACATAAAGAAAATTGTTAAAACTTATCAATTTAGAGAAGATGAAGAGCGTTATTCTAAGCGAGTTTCTATGAAGGAAATTGCTGACAATGATTACAATCTCAACATCTCAAGATATATCAGCACAGCTAAGGCAGAGGAAGAAATTGATTTGCTGGCGGTAAATAAAGAATTGGTTGAAATCGAAGAAAAAATTGCCTCAGCAACTAAAAAACATAACCAGTTTTTGAGGGAGCTTGGGTTGCCAGTTTTGGCGAATGATAAAGTAAAAGTTAATTAAAGACTAAATCAGATCACTCACAAAACTTAACAAATATCTCATAAATTAAGTATTTGAGCTATATAATAACAAATCTTTATCGCTAAATTTTAATTTCAAATTAAGCACTTTAGCTCCAATTATAGAGCCATCGCAAATTTACTTATTTTCAAAAACAACAATAACGATATCACTATTGTTTTTCCTCAAAGCTTTTCACAGCGCCTCAAATACAAATTTTCAATAATTTTTAACGAAAAATAATCACATATGAAGCTATCTCAATATTTCCTCCCTACCCTTAAAGAAAATCCAATTGATGCCACCGTTGTTTCGCACCAGCTGATGGTTCGCGCAGGCATGATTCGTCAAACCGCGTCAGGAATTTACACTTGGTTGCCTTTGGGTTTAAAAGTGCTTCGTAAAGTTGAACGCATCATCAAAGAAGAAATGGATAAATCTGGTGCGCTTGAAGTTTTGATGCCAACAATTCAGCCCGCAGAATTATGGCAAGAATCTGGCCGCTACGATGCCTACGGTAAAGAAATGTTGCGCATCAAAGATCGTCATGATCGCGATATTTTATACGGCCCAACCCACGAAGAAGTTATCACCGACATTTTCCGCAAAAATGTTACTTCCTACAAAGATTTACCAAAAAATTTGTACCAAATTCATTGGAAATTTCGCGACGAAATTCGTCCGCGCTTCGGCTTAATGCGTGGCCGCGAGTTTTTAATGAAAGATTCTTACTCATTTGACATAGACGAAATTTCAGCGAAAAAAACTTACAATTTGATGTATGAAACTTACTTCAAAATTTTCCGTCGCATGGGTTTAAAACCAATGGCAGTACGCGCTGATACTGGCGCGATTGGCGGCGATCTTTCGCATGAATTTCATATTTTAGCCGATACTGGGGAAAGCGCGATTTTCTATGACAAAAAATTCGACGAGCTAAAAAATTTTGATGTTGCTGAAATGCAAAGTCTTTACGCCATGGCTGATGAAATGCATGTGGCAGAAAAATGTCCAATCCCTGAAAGTCAGCTAAATTCAAGGCGCGGCATTGAAGTTGGTCACATTTTCAACTTCGGCACAAAATACTCAAAATCCATGAACGCTTCAGTTATGGGTTCAGGATCCTCTAATCCAGAGGGATCGAGTGAACGCGTTAGCGGCGCGATGGAGGTATCTAACAAAATCTATCCAAATATGGGTTCGTACGGAATTGGCGTTTCGCGCGTTGTTGCAGCAGCTATTGAAGCTAATCACGACATGAATGGAATCGTTTGGCCACGCGAAATTGCGCCATTCCAAATTGCATTAATTAATGTTCGCAGCGGCGATGAACTTTGCGACAAAGTTTGCGAAGAAATTTACCAAAAACTTTCAGCTCAAGGAGTTGAGGTTATTTACGACGACACCAAAGCTAGCTTGGGACAAAAATTCGCCACCGCCGACCTAATCGGAATTCCAACTCAAATCATCGTCGGACCGAAATCTGCAGCGGCCGGAATGGTGGAAGTGAAAGATCGCAAAAGTGGCGAGAAGAAAGAGGTGGGAATTGCAGAGATACCAACCAAAAAGGATATTTAGAAAGACTAAAGAAGTGAAATTGGCGCTTATTTTAAATAGGCGCCAAATTTTTTAAAAAGCGTAATGACGCAAAAATCTTACATCATTTTCAAAAAGCATTCGAAGGTCAGTAATGCCATATTTTAACATGGCTAAACGCTCAATTCCAATTCCAAAAGCGAATCCCTGAAAATTTTTGGCATCAATATTGCAATTCTGTAAAACATTTGGGTGAATCATGCCGCAACCTAATATCTCCATGAATTTGTCGCCTTTGCCAATTTTAAGGCGACCATTTTCCAACGAATAATTAATATCAACTTCAGCCGAAGGTTCAGTAAAAGGAAAAAAACTTGGACGGAAACGCAACTCAATATTTTTAACTTCAAAAAACTTCTCTAAAAAATTTTCTAAAGTCCATTTTAGGTGCGCCATTGTGATGTTTTTATCAACAACAAAACCCTCGAATTGATGAAACATTGGCGTGTGAGTTTGATCAGAATCGCGACGAAAAACGCGCCCCAAAGCTGCAACGCGAAGCGGTGGTTGTGAATTCAACATTTTTCTAATTTGCGTATTTGAAGTGTGGGTACGCAAAAGAAGATCAGAATTTTGCAAATAAAATGTATCTTGCATTTGTCGCGCCGGATGATTTGCCGGCATATTTAGCGCGGTAAAATTATGAAAATCGTCTTCTATTTCTGGCCCTTTTGCAAATTCAAAACCAAGATCGGAAAAAATATCCTCAATTTCCTCCATAACCTTGTTAATTGGATGAATTGAACCGCTTTCATTTTTGCGAATTGGCAAAGTTAAATCTATTTTTTCGCTAGCTAATCTTTGATTTAAAATTTCGTTTTCAAAAGCCTCTTTTTGGCTTTCTATTTTTTGCGTTATTTCATCGCGAACTTGATTTATTGCGGCTCCAAATGCCTTTTTTTCTTCAACAGGAATATTTTTTAACTGCGTAAAAAGTTCTGTAACCAAACCTTTTTTTCCAAGGAAATTAATGCGGATTTCCTCCAATTGGCTTAAATTTTCAATGACAGAAATTTGCGAATTGAAATTGGCGATGAGCGTTTCTAGATTTGACATGTTTTTGAATTTTATTTGGCGCTATTTTGAATTTTTTTAGTAAAATATGTCCTGTTCTAGAATCAACTATTTCGGCGCCTTTAGCCTACTTAAAAAAGAAGTTTTGCGCTTCTTAAAAGTTTATCACCAAACAATATTTTCGCCGGTGATAAATATCGTGTTATTTTTAGCAGTTTTTTCACTATCGGTTGGCGATCATATTTCCGAAGTTCAAGGCGTTCCATTCTCTAATTTTATGGCCGCTGGCCTGATAATGATGGCGGCAATGCAAAATTCTTTTGCCAATTCTTCTTCGTCTTTTGTGATGGGAAAAGTAATGGGGCATATTGTTGATTATTTAATACCGCCACTTGGCGCGCTTGAATTGCTTTTTGCCTTCACTTTAGGAGCAATAGCGCGTGGAATTTGCGTTGCAATTGCTGCTTCGGCGGTAATTTCATTTTTTGTGCCGATGCAAATTTATTCGCTTTTTCACGCCTTATTTTACCTAATTTTTGCCTGCATGTTTCTTGGCTTGCTCGGGGTTTTGTGTGGCGTGATGTGCGAAACTTTTGATCATATGTCCGCAATGACCAGCTATGTTATTACGCCATTAACTTTTTTATCCGGCACCTTTTATTCAACTAACTCTTTGCCAGAATTTTGGCGCAATATTTCGCATTTTAATCCTTTCTTTTACATGATCGATGGCTTTCGCTATGCTTTAACTGGTCACAATGACGGCAATTTAACGCTCGGCGCACTTTATTTAATTGGTATTAACTTAACTTTAGGAATCGCTTTATATTTGATGATTAAGCGCGGTTATCGCATAAAAAATTAACCAAATCCAAAAATCGCTTTACAAATTTTTCCCCTCAAAAGGCAAAAATTAAACAACCCTGCAATTCACCTTGCTCTAAAACACCAAAAATTAACCAAACCATGAATAATCTCAAAACCTGCTTGCGCCTTGCCCGCAGCGAAAATATTGGCAAATCAACTTTCTTTCGCCTCATTGAAACTTTTGGCTCGGCACAAGAAGCGCTAGAAAAGCTAGAAGAAGGCGCCCTGACTCCAAATTCAAAAAGACAAATAAAAATTTTTTCTAATATTGAGGCCGAATTTGAGCTTGAAAAAGTAAAAAATTTTGGCGGCGAATTACTAAGTTTTTACGATTCGCGCTATCCAAAATTATTACGCGAAATTCCTGATCCAGCGCCAATTCTAACCGTAAAAGGATCGATTGAATTTTTTAATCGCGACATAATCGCAATTGTTGGCCCAAGAAATGCTTCATTTAACGCCACAAATTTTGCTAAAAAAATTGCCGCGGAACTCGGCCAAAATTCAATAATCATTTCTTCTGGATTAGCGCGAGGAGTTGACGCCGCAGCACATGAGGCCTCAATTTCCAGCGGCACAATTGCGGTAATCGGCGGCGGAATTAATCACATTTACCCAAAAGAAAATGAAAGGCTTTTTGCCGCAGTTTCACAACGCGGCTTATTGGTTTCGGAAAGCGCTTTTGATGCAATTCCAAAAGGAGGAAATTTTATACAACGAAATCGCATCATTTCAGGCATTTCTTTGGCAGTAATTGTGATTGAGGCCGGATTAAGATCTGGAAGCCTTACCACGGCAAGATTCGCCGCTGAACAGGGTCGCGAAGTTTTTGCCGTTCCCGGATCGCCTCTCGATCCGCGTTGCCAAGGCGCAAATCGTTTAATAAAAGATGGCGCAAAAATGCTGGAATCGGTAAATGATGTTTTTGATGAATTGCCCAGATTGCGCAAAAATTTTCATAATCTCGGAATGTTGCGCGAAGCGGAAATTGACGATTTTGCTGCGCCAAGAATTAAAATGCCGCCCGAAGATGAAATTACTAAAATTCGTCACGAAATTTTATCGCGCCTAAGTTTTGCACCAATTGAAGTTGCTGAAATTATTTCACAATTACAAATTGCGCCAAGGCTTGTAAATATTGCGCTTATTCAACTTGAATTAACCGATAAAATTGAATTTTCTCGCGGCAAAATAACTCTTAAAAATCAAAATTTTTAATCAGCTTTTGGCCAGCAAAACTAACCATCATCGCCAATATTACCAATTTCAATCAACTCTAATTCATAAAAATTTTGCCAAGAAATTGGCCGCCAAAATTTTTCAAAAATTCGAAACGAACGAACGGTTTCTTTCTCGGAAAATTTTTGACCCAAATTGAGCCTTGCAAAAGCGTTATTATTGATAATTAAAGGCGAAATAAAAAACCCAGATTCAGTCATTTCTGGCACAATTTCAAATTCTAATTTTTCGCCATAGCCCATTGTTAATTCAATGCCGATCATTGTTGGGCGATAAATAATGGAAATAAATTTGCCGAAAAGATTTTTTTGCAGCTTAATTTTGGCAAAAATTGGGCCTGAAGTATTTTTTGGCATCTCAACCTCTGATCCCAGCGCAAAAACATTTTTAAGAATTGTTTTTTTGTGAATTTTCTTAGGATTTTCGCGCTTTTTGAGCAAAAGATATTTTCCAAAAGAGTCGCTCAATTGATATTTTTCTAAAAACTCAATCCAGCTCGATCCCTCATCCAAAGATGGGAAACGAATTTTATTAAAAAAATATAGATTGAATAAAATATTTTGTGGCGCGCTTGAGCCATTTAAATGATTAATATTTTCAGCAATTAAATTCTGACTATAAACCGAATAGCTTTGAATTATTGGCCGCGGCGACCATTTATTTTTTGAGGAAATAAGCTGAGTTAAATCAACACTATAAATATCAGAAGTGCCTTCAAGTAGCGGAATTTTTGATTCAACGGCAATTTTCTGCAAAGTTTTTTCATATTCCAAATCCAGCTTTTCTGAAGTAAAAATTCGACTAAAAATAACCTGAGGAGCATCAGCAATCTTGCAAATTTGCTCCAAAATATTAACAGCCAAAGTCTTTCTATCTGTTAAAATCACAACCAAAACAACAATTATCGCCAAAAGGCGCTTAAATGAGAAAAATTTATTACTTAATTCAAGCGCGTTTCGCTTTACAACCAAAGGCAACGAAGCCAATGCAATCAACAAAGATCCAAAAACAATTAATTCATGAGCTATATTTGCATTCGTAAAGCCAAGTTTAAAATTAACTAAAAAATAGGACCACAAAACCAAGATTAACTTAAATTTTGTTTCTCGCTCAAGATTTTTTAAATTGATCAAAAACGCGCTAATTAAGGCAAAAATTAAAATAAATAAAATCACCTTAAAGCCAAGAAAGTTGCCGTAAACCATGCTTGAACTATAGCCAAAAATTACTTCCCAGCTGCTCAAAAAATAATCATCAAGATTTACCAAGTCTTGTTTAGCAAATTTCCAAAAAGCCAATAAAGCAAAAATTGGTGCCAGCAAAATTGGAGCTAAAAGAGCGAATTTGCGCGCCTTAATAACAAAAAAAGAACAAATAACCAAAGTTAAAAATATCATCGGAAAGGCTGAATTTTTAACAATGCAAAGCAAACCAAGAGCAGAAAATAAAACGGTCATCGCCGCCAATTCCGCAATGGACGAATTGAAATTCAGCGGATAAATATTTTTATCTTTCGCCGTCACGCGAAAAATCAGCAATGAAAGCAAAAAAGGATAACTAATAAGATTCAGGTCGCTATTGGTAAAAACTGCAAAAAAACCAACGAACATTAAGCCGTTTTGCAAAAAATTATTTTTAAAAAAAAGCGCTGAGATTAAGCCGTAACAGAACGCCAAGAATGTACCCGCAACAAGGATTATCGTTTTACTCGCTGGGTGATAATAGTTGCTGTAAAGCGAAGAATATGGACCAAAAGTAAACATGGTGTCGATTCCAATTCTTAAATTTTGCGCAATCGCCTCATTCATCGCCAACATCCAAGACGGATCAAGCCCAATTTTGGGCATTTCCACCCCCAAAAACAAAGCAAGCATGATGAAGAAAAAGAGAATGGACAGAACCACCATTCTCAACTTATAAAATTTTTCTTGCTGAAAATTTTCGCTCCTCATTTTGATTGTGAATTTCTGATTAATAAAATTGCCGCAAATCGAAACTTTTAAAAAAGTAAGCCACCCAAATCAAACGGCTTTAAGCAAATTAGCCCGCAGCAAAATTAGTAAATTTGACTTAAAATTACGCCTATAACCAACCGTCAATCCCATAAACAAAGCGCTGCCGCAAATTTACTTTATAAAAGCAAATCACGACAGCGCCATCATAACTTACAAACTTTGCTGAAAAGCCGAACTTTTAAAAAGCCTACGGCATAACAGCTGGCCAAGAGACTATAACAACTCCGGGAGCGCCCGAACCAGCAAAAGTAGCCTTCTCGGCTCCGCCACCACCGCCGCCATAAGAAACTCCGAATGTTGCATCAGCTCCATTAGCGCTGGAAGCGCTGCTGCCACCAACATCAACAGCCGGACCGCCGCCGCCAGATCCGCCAGATCCATTGGACGTGTATCCCCCGCCACCGCCACCGCCACTATAAGGGCCCACAGGAATAACGCTATTTGGAATAGTTGGTGCAATTGTCACGCCAGCGCCTCCTTTACCACCTATTCCCCGATCCATGGCCGTTCCTCTTGCTGGATCAACAACGCCAGCGCCACCAACAGCGCCAGCGCCACCGCCACCGCCACCAGTGTTGGAATCGCCGGCTCCATTTTTAATATAAGAAATGCCACCAATATTACCATAACTTTTTACCGACCCAGAAATGTCAGTTATGCTTGATGAACTAAGATTGGCGGTAATTGCTAAAGCCGGGTTTCTTCCTGATGCAGTTCCACCCGAAGATCCGCCAGTTGCACCAAAAAAACCGATGTAGCTGCCACCGCCACCGCCACCGCCACCTATAGCTTTCAAATATATTCCACTATTACAGTTAACATTAGAGCAAAAATAGCTATCGCCCCCTTTAAGTCCAGTCCCGCTGGTCGAAATCGCAGAATTGTATTGTTGCCTAGATGTTCTTCCGGAAACTTGAATAACATAAGAGCCAAGAGGAATTGTCACATTATTTGCAAATAAAACACCACCACCACCACCGCCAGCCGCACCATTGCTATATTTACCGGCACTTCCGCCGCCGCCGCCGCCGCCAACAACTAAAAATTCAAATCCCGACATGTTTCCGCTGGTGCAATTCAAAGTTCCGCCAGATGTAAATTTATATGCTTTTCTGTAGCTATTAGAGATGTCGACAGGAGATCCAGTAACGGTGCAGTTAGGAATAACATAAAGCTCACAAATGCCAGAGCTATTTTTCTTGTATCCCGCGCCGCAAGCGCATGTGCCGGCTGAAACAACTCCATCGCTACAACTATAAGCAACTGTGCCGCTATATCCAGTTTGTGAACAATTTAATGAACCTGAGCCGCTATCAACAGTTGTTAAAGTGGCACCAATCACATTCACCGAACATTGTTTTTTACAATCACCACCAACAACTGAATAGCCACTGATGCAGCTATCGCAAGCGCCAGCGGTAATTGAAAAATTACCACCAATACATGAATAAGTAACAAAATCATTTGGGTCAAAATTGGTCTTATCACAATTTTTTGTTGCGCTGGAAGTTGGATTTACAACAGCCGAATTCATGCCCTGAATTAATGCTGGATCAATATTGCACTGTTTCTGACAAGTTGAGTCAGCAGCAAGCGCATAACCAGAGGCGCAAGCGCAAGTGCCGCTTGTTGTGAAGCTTCCATTAGCATTACAAACATAAGAAATTGTTGCATTTGGATTGGTGTTAGATTGACCGCAGCTTAATTGACCAGATGCATTATACACTCTTTGCGGCGCAACGCCAAAAACATTGCTAATGTTACATCCGCTTGAACATGATCCCGTGAAGGCAAGTCCAGAGGTTGTGCAAGTATAGTTAATTGTGCCTTTATAATCACCAACATCGCAAGCTAAAGCCGTTGAAGCTGAAGTTGCCGTAACTGAAGTTTTGGAAATTCCAGTAATGCTCATTGTGCAATCTTTCACGCATTGATTGTTAATCAGCGTTGATCCGGCCGCGCAAGGACAAGTTCCACTAAGCGAAATTGCGCCACTAGAACTACAGCTATAAGAAACTTTCGCATTTGGATCAGTGCCAGATTGACCGCAACTTAATTGACCAGAAGCCGCATAAACCGCTTGATTAGCCAAGCCAAAAACACCATTTACACCACATCCTTTTACACAAGAGCCAGTTACTGAAGCGCTAGAACCAGAGCAAGTAACAGCAACCGAACCTTGATAAAATTGTGAGCCATCGCATTGCAATATTGTTGGTGAAGAACTTGGTAGAACCGAGGTTTGCGCAATTCCAGCAATGTTTATTGGGCAACTTTGAGCGCATTGATTATTGAAAATAACGCTTCCGTTTGGACAAGGGCAAGTTCCACTAATTGAAGCTGCACCGCTAGAACTACAACTATAAGAAACTTTCGCATTTGGATCGGTGCCAGATTGACCGCAACTTAATTGACCAGAAGAATCGTAAACATCTTGATTAGCCAAGCCAAAAACACCACTTATGCTGCATCCTTTCACACAAGAACCATTTACTGAAGCGCCAGAGCTTGAGCAAGTAACCGCAACTGAGCCGCGATAACCTTGCGAACTATCGCATTGTAATGTTACTGGCGAAGAGCTTGGCTCAACTTCATTTTGTGTGATTCCAGTGATATTTATTGAGCAATTTTTGGCGCATTCGCCATTAACAAGGCTAAAGCCATTTTCACAAATACATTGGCCACTAGTTGATAAAATGCCGCTTGAGCAACTATAAGAAATCGAACCTTTAAAACCATTCAGGTTGCAATCAATCGTTCCCGAGCTGTTATTTTCTTTTGGCGAAGAAGATACGCCAACAACATTAACAGAACAATTCATTGAACAGCCTTTTTTTGTTACCGTGTATCCAAGACAACTAATTACATCAGCAGCAGCTCCTTCATTTTTGTCAGCGTTCTTATTGCGAAAAACCTCTGATTTCCATTTTGAGCCCAAATAATCTTCAATCGCCTTCCTTTCAGTATTATTTATGTTGCGCGCAAAAATTGCCAACTCACCAATTTCCCCACTATAACCTTTGCCAATTGCCAAAGAATCAAGATTCGATAAATGTTCAGTGGCCGACTTATCTTGTGCCGCAAGAATTCCGTTCACATAAATTGAATTTCCTTCGCTGGCGCTATGAGTAAAAACTAAAACGCGAGGCAAATCTTCAGAAGAACCATAATCAGCAACAGCTGCCGAATAAGAAGAATTTGAAATCGCTAAACCAGATTGCGAATGAATAATTTGCGAATCGCCATTATAACCAAGAAGAAGCGAGCTATTTTGCGTTGCGTTCGAAGGATCGCCAATAATGAAATTACTTCCACCAGCCGAATTACGCTTTTCCAACAAAACAATGCTATAATCTGTGTTTTCCAAAAAGCTGGCATCGCTAATTTGCAGATAGTTTGAATCACTATTTTCAAACTTAATGGCTGGAACATAATTAATTGTATTCGACAAAACTGGCCCCGAGCCAACGGCAACAATTTTAACAGCTCCATCGCTTGAATGGGCCGAATCCCAACCAGTAATTTGTGAGCCATCGCCAATTTCAGAGCCACTTGGCGAAACCAATTTTTCAACAAAACTTGTTTCCACCCAAATTGATAATTCGGAAGTGCTAACGATTGGTGATTTTTGCGTTAAAGTTTTCGCCGAAGCAATGCGCGAATCTTTAATCATGTTTGAAGAAAGGAAAACGCCAGCAATCAAAATTCCAATAATTAAAATTACCGCCGAAGCTTCAAACAAAGAAAAGGCGCGCTGTTTTTTGGTAAACATTTTAAGTGATTCTGATTCGAGTTTTGGGATTTTTTTGCTGCATTTTTTGATTATAAAAACAATCAAAAGCCAGAATTTTTTACACTTAATTTTATGTAAAATTTGCAAGATTTAAGAGCTTGGATTTTGAGTTTTGAAGTTACAATCAATAACAGTTTTATTGTCCGCAAAACGCCCCATCAAAGAAAATTCTTCCAATTTTATTTTTTACAAAATGTCTAAATTCAATAAATCAAACCTACCTTCGCGATATGTTACCAATTCTCATGGCTGTGAAGGTCGAAAAACCATGCTCTATAACATCAAAACCGATCTTTACCCACAAGGCTTAGAAGATGAAGATTTATCGCGTCCTTTTGTTGGCGTTGTTAGCGCATGGAATGAAGCAGCTCCTTGCAATATTGCGATGCAACGCCAAGCGCAGCCAGCAAAAAAAGGAGTTAAAGATTTTGGCGGAACTCCGCGCGAATTTACTACGATTACCGTTACCGACGGAATAGCTAATGGCCATCAAGGCATGAAATCTTCTCTTGTTTCTCGCGAAGTTATTGCCGATTCAATTGAAGTTACCGTGCGCGGCCATTGCTATGATGCGCTTGTTGGTTTAGCTGGATGCGACAAATCTTTGCCGGGAATGATGATGGCCATGTGTCGATTAAATGTGCCTTCAGTTTTCATGTATGGCGGATCAATTTTGCCAGGCAAATTTAAAGGTCGCGATGTTACAATTGTTGATGTTTTTGAAGCGGTTGGGCAGCGCGATGCCGGAAAAATGACCGAAGAGGATTTAAAAATTCTAACTAAAGCAGCTTGCCCTTCAGCCGGAGCCTGTGGTGGACAATTTACCGCAAATACCATGGCCTGCGTTTCAGAAGCGATTGGCTTGGCCTTACCTGGATCAAGCGGGGCTCCAGCGCCTTATGAATCACGCGACGAATATGCTTATCACTCTGGAAAAGCCGTCATGAATCTAATCGAAAAAAACATCAAAGCTCGCGACATTGTAACGCGCAAATCTTTGGAAAACGCTGCAGCAATTGTTGCGGCAACTGGCGGATCAACCAACGCTGTTTTGCATTTGCCAGCAATTGCCAATGAATGCGGAATTGATTTCGATGCTTTCGATATTGCCGAAGTTTTTAAACGCACTCCATACATTGCCGACATGAAACCGGGTGGAAAATATGTGGCAAAAGATTTATACGAAGCTGGTGGCGTGCAAATGATTTTAAAAGTAATGCTTGATGCCGGATTTATTCACGGCGAATGCTTAACTGTTACCGGAAAAACTATGGCAGAAAATTTGGCCGAAGTAAAATTTAATGAGAATCAAGATGTGGTTTATTTGCCGCAAAAACCACTTTCCAAAACTGGTGGCGTCGTGGTTTTAAAAGGAAATTTAGCCGAAGATGGTGCGGTTGTAAAAATTGCTGGAATGCAAAACGAGGCTTTGATTTTTAAGGGAATTGCTCGCTGTTTTGATTCAGAGGAAGCCTGCTTCAAAGCCGTTGAGCAAAAAAAATATCAAGAAGGCGATGTTTTGGTTATTCGTTATGAAGGTCCAAAAGGCGGACCGGGAATGCGAGAAATGCTCGCAACGACCGCGGCAATTTATGGCCAAGGAATGGGAAATAAAGTCGCCCTAATTACCGATGGTCGCTTTTCTGGTGGAACTCGTGGATTTTGCATTGGCCATGTGGCTCCAGAAGCTGCTGTTGGTGGCATGATCGCCCTTTTGCAAGATGGCGACAAAATTACAATTGATGCAATTAACGGCACAATTGATGTTGATTTATCTGCAGCGGAAATTTTAGCGCGAAAAGCAAAATGGCAACCGCGCGAAAATGACTACCAATCTGGCGCTTTATGGAAATATTCCCAAACTGTTGGATCGGCTCGATTTGGCGCCGTAACTCACTTTGGCGCGAAAAAAGAAAAAATTTCTTACGACAAAATCTAGTAAAATAATGTCAAATTACGCAGTCACCACCAGCGTCAAATCAATAAATAATATCAAATGGCTCCAGCGCTCTTTTGATGAGCGCAAAGCAAAAGCCATTAAACAAAAATACAACTTATCCGAAACTTTAAGCGCCTTAATTTCATCGCGCGGCATTGATTTAAATGAAGTTGAAGAATTTCTTGAGCCAAAAATTAAAACCGCCTTACCAGATCCATTTGAATTAGGCGGCGTTTTTGTAGCGGTTAATCATGTTATTTCCGCAATTTTAGCTGGCAAAAAAATTACCATTTTTGCTGATTACGATGTTGATGGCGCAACTTCCGCCGCAACTTTAAAACGCTTCTTTCGCGCGATTGATATTGACGCTGAAATTTACATTCCTGACCGAATTTTAGAAGGTTACGGCCCAAATTCTGCGGCGCTGCTAAAATTAAAAAAATCTGGCACCGATTTAGTAATAATGCTTGATTGCGGCACTGTCGCTTTTAAGCCACTTGAAGATGCAGCAAATGCTGGCTTAGAAATTATTGTGATTGACCATCATTTGGGCGTTTTAGAAAAGCCAAAATCAATTGCGGTAATTAATCCAAATTTGCTCGACGAAAAATTTCCGCATAAAAATCTTTGCGCCGCCGGTGTGACTTTTTTGTTCGTTGTGGCTCTAAATAAGAAAATGCGCGAAACTGGATTTTACTCGACAAGAAAAGAGCCAAATCTGCTAAATCTTCTCGACCTAACAGCACTTGGAACTGTTTGCGATGTTATGCCATTAACTGGCGTAAATCGCGCTTTCGTTGCCGCCGGATTAAAAATCTTAAAACAACGCAAAAATCTTGGATTACGCAAAATTTGCGACTCAGCCAATCTTGATGAAGAGCCGTCTTCTTACCATTTGGGCTTTGTCATTGGACCAAGAATTAATGCTGGGGGACGCGTTGGAAAATCAAATTTAGGAGCAAGAATTTTATCAAGCGAAGATGAGGAAGAAGCGCAAGAAATAGCGCAACAATTAGAAAATTTTAACCAACAACGAAAAGACATCGAATCGCAGGTTTTGGAAGAGGCGATAAATTCCTTAGAATCTGGAACTGACGGCTTTTCAAAAAATGATGCCGTTATTTTTGCAATGTCAAAAAATTGGCATCAAGGCGTTATTGGAATTGTAGCCTCGCGCCTAAAAGATTTATATGGTAAGCCAGTTGCTGTTATCGCAATTGACGAAGAAAGCCAAAAAGGAAAGGCTTCATGCCGCTCAATTTCTGGAATTGATTTTGGTGCCGAAATCTTAAATGCCCGCCTCAATGGTTTATTGCTTGAAGGAGGTGGGCACGCAATGGCTGGCGGCTTCTCGGTTTCGCTGAAAAATATCTCAAAATTGCATCATTTTTTTTGTCAAAATTTGGGCAAAAAAATAGAAGAATTAATTGCACAAAATTTAGCTTATTACGATATCGCGCTCGATTTAGCGCAAATAAATATCGATTTACTAAAAGAACTTTCAAAGCTTGAACCATTTGGCGTTGGCAACGCAAAACCCAAATTTCTGCTCCGCAATTTGATCAAAATTAAAGCTAACTTAATTGGCAAAAACAGCGAACATATTTCGGCAATTTTTTCAGCAAAAAGCTCAATTGGTCTTAGTGGAAATTTGCAAGCTGTTGCTTTTCGCAGCGCAAATAATGACTTGGGAAATGCTTTATTAAGCGCAAAAGCAATGAGTTTAATTGGAACTTTAGATGTTAATAATTGGATGGGTTTGGAGCGCGTGCAAATGATTATTGAAGATGCAATTTTGGAATAATTAATCTCAAATTTTTAACCAAGAATTCAGTTAAAAATTACTAATCAATCTGACTTTCATACATTTTTTGATAAAATCCGCCTTTTTTTATTAGCTCTTCATGCGAGCCAACTTCCAAAATTTTTCCTTGGTCAACAAAAACAATTTTATCACAACGAATAATTGAACTTAAGCGATGAGCAACAGTTATCACCGTTTTTTCTGGCGCCAAATCTTCAATTAAATCGGAAATGATTTTTTCATTTTGATTATCAAGAGCGGAAGTTGCTTCATCTAACAGTAAAATTGGCGAATTTTTTATTAAAGCGCGCGCAATTGCAATTCTTTGTCGCTCGCCGCCAGATAGCTTGACACCCTTTTCGCCAACAAAATTATCCAACTTTAATGGCAAATCATTAATGAAAGAAAAAGCTTTGTAGCGCGAAATTAGCTGTTCGATTTCTTGACGCGAAGAGGAGCTATTAGCGTAAGAAATATTTTCAAAAACAGTTCCCGAAAAAATAAAGCAATCTTGCGAAATATAAGCAAAATTGGCGCGCAAACTCGCTAAACTAAAATCTTTTATATCAACGCCATTAATTGCAATTTTTCCCTCTTTAACATCATAAAAGCGCAACAAAAGCTGCAAAATTGTACTTTTGCCAGATCCGCTCTCGCCAACAATGGCAATCTTTTCGCCGGCATTAATTTTTAAATTAAAGCCAGAAATAACGGCAAAATCTTTGCGACTTGGATAGGCAAATGATGCATTTTCAAAGCTAATTTCGATGTCTTCTTGCAAAGAAATATTTTTTGCATTTACCGCCTCTTGCACAGGCGAAGAAATTTGCAGCAAGTCAAAAATACGCTTCGCGGCAGCCGAAGCACTTTGAAGCTGACCAGCAATTTGACTCAAAGAAACCAAAGAAGTTGCGGTAATTACCGAATAAAAAATAAAAGCAGAAAGATCGCCGGAAGTAATTTTTTGACTCAAAACTAAATGACTTCCAACCCACAAAACAACCGCAATTCCACCAAATGCCAAAGCAATAACAACCGCCACCAACAAAGATTTTAAGCGAATTTTTTCCAATGCGGTTTTTAAAGATCCCTCGACCAATCGAGCAAAGTTATTCTGCTCCTTATCTTCGCATAAACAAGATTGGATTGTTTTAATGCCATTCAAACTTTCTTCAATGTGAGCGCCAACCGAGGCAAAAGATTCTTGTGATTTGCGAGATAAAATTTTGACCTTTTTACCTAAAATTATAATTGGTGCAATGGCAATGGGGATCAGCAACAAGGAAATCAAGCTAAGTTTAGCGCTGGTAAAAAATAGAAGAAAAATTCCACCCAGAAAAAATAACGAATTGCGTAAAAAAAACGAAATTGTGTTGCTGATAATGTTGTAAAGAAGGCTGGTATCAACGGTCAGACGCGAAATCACATCGCCAGTTTTAGTAATTTCAAAAAACTCAGCAGAGACGGAAATTATGTGATTATAAACTTTTTTTCGCAGATCAGAAATTACTTTTTCAGCAACCGAATTAATCAAGGATGACCGGTAATAGCCAGCAACGGCCATGGTTAGAACCGCAACCACAAATCCAGCAAGAGTTAAATTGAGTAAATTTTCATCTTTTTTAGCAAAGCCAAAATCAATCAAATATTTTATCGCTTTGCCAAAAAACAAAACCATTACAGCCGTTACCAGTAAGGCTAAAAAAGCAAAAAAAACTTCGCGTTTATAAGGCTTAAAAAACGGCAATAAAGCAAAAAGCTCGTTGGTTTTTACCTTATTAGAATTTTGCTTTTTTTTCATTTGCTGATTTTTGCGTGAGAACCATCGCAAAAAGGAGGATTTTTGCTATTTTTACAACCGCACAAAAAAACGGTTTTATCGCTCTCAACCGAGAATTTCATTGATTTCATGATTGAGCTGCCATCGGGATTTTTAAATTCTTTATGCGAACCATCGCAAAAAGGCTCTTTTTTTGAATAACCACAAGTGCACCAAGAGTAAGATTCGTCTTTTTTGGCTTCGATTTTAAAAGGAGTAAGGCTGGCAATTCTGGGAAGTTGAGAAGTCATTTTCAAATTTAAGAAATTAATTTTGTTATATCCTCAAAACTAACAACGGAAAGGCCTAATTTTCTGGCTTTGCCGTAGTAATGAATTGATTTTAGTAGCTCAATATCGCTTTCATTTTGCAGCGCAATTACAGTACGAATTTCAACAAATTCTGCCGTTTCTTGTGGCAAGGCGGAAACGCTAGAATCAACATAACGCTGGTTACCAAGATAAGAAAAATATTTATCAAGTTTTTGCTTCAAATGATCTTGCGCATTAGCAATTTGACGAGATGCGCGATGATATTCTGAAAAATAAGTGCAAGCTTTAACATCAATCAAACTCAGCTCATTTTCATTAATTACAGCAAGCTCGCACAAAAATAATTTCATCTTTTCTGGCTCAAGTTTTGGCGCCAAGAAAAAATCGTAATTTAGGCGCAAATCAAGACTTTTAAAGGTTTCCGAAGCATCATTTAAAAAATCACGCAAAACTGATTTATCAAAATCACGGACAGTTTTTTTGTCTTCAAGTGCCTCTGGTCTTGCTTCGTTAAGCCTTTGTTCAAACAAAGAAATGATATTTTGTGAAAATTTGGTGATTAAATTTTTATTGGTTTCAATTTCATATTGATGGCTGCGATTCAATTTTTTGTAAATCTCTTCGCCAATTTGCGTCATAATATTTGTTGAATCTTTAATTGCCGCCTCTTGAACCCGCGCCCATTCATTAATTCTTTTTTCAATATTATGAGTTTTTTCAATTGCCAAGGATGCATCTTTTTCGGCCTTTAACCTACCCCTTACTTCCAACTCTTTTTCTTGGCGCAATTGATCAATCTCAACTAACAATTCTTCGATTCTGTCGGTATGCAGCTTGGTTTCTAGCAACAAACTATCTTCCGCCTCGATACGAAAATTAATATTTTTTTCCTCAAGAGCCTTAATTTCTGCTTCAAGTTCTAAAATTTGATTTTTTAGCGCCATGTTAGCTCTGAAATATTTGAAATAAACAATGGCTACAGCTGCCAAAGCCACAAAACTGCTTATTAAATACATCATTTTGAAAGAATTTTTGCTTCGAATTTATAATTTTAGATTATCAATCAATCTAACGCCTTCTAAGAAGGTTGCGATGAATAGCCGCGATGGCATTTCGGCTTGGAAACACTCAATTAATTGCAGATTTTTTTCGTCTCTAATCTCGAAATAATCGATTTTTTCAAAGCCTTTTTCAAGCAATTCTTCTGATTTTTTTGCAATAATTTGTGCAGTTTTTGCTGGTGTTTTTGTAACTAAATCTCGCACTTCATTTAAAGCCTTAAAAATCTCGGAAGCCTTTTCAAGCGCTGCCACAGAAAGCCTTTGGTTTCTTGATGACATTGCCAAACCAGAAATTTCTCGCATTGTTGGCTGCGCAATAACCTCGATATCAAAATTCAAATCGGCAACCATTTTTCTAATTATCGCAACCTGCTGAAAATCCTTTTGACCAAAAATAGCAACTTGCGGCTTTATGATGTTAAAGAGCTTGCTAACTATCAGCGCCACTCCTTCAAAATGACCATTTCTCGATTTGCCGCAAAGGCAATCAACTAACTTTGTCGGAGTTATTTTAAATCCAAAATCTTGATTAAAAATTTCCGCATCGTCTGGAATAAAAACATGACTTGCTCCTGATTTAGCAAGCATTTCAAGATCTGAATCAATTTGCTTTGGATATTTTTCGTAATCTTTTAAATCGTTAAATTGTGCTTTATTAACAAAAATACTAACAACCACATTTGACGAAATTTCTGTAGCTTTTTTGATTAAAGAAATATGGCCTTCATGCAACGCCCCCATAGTTGGAACAAATATTACATTGCTACAATTTTTAAGCTGAGACCTAATTTCAGAAACTGTTTTGGCAACAAGCATATTTTAGATTTAAATGCCGAAATATTTTAAATCGCGGCCAAATTGCGCGAATTATTAAAATTCAAAAATTACCTTAGTTTTGCGGAGCGGAGCATTGACGATTAACTTGCGAACCGACTTTAAAAGACTTTCCAAGCTTCAAATCTTCAAGAATTTGTAAGAAATTTTCCGAAGTTAAATCTTCGGCAAAATCATCATTAATTTGAACAACTGGAGCATTCACACAAGCCCCCAAACACTCAACTTCTTTAATAGTGAATAAGCCGTCAAGCGTTGTTTCGTCGAGCTCAATACCCAACTTTTCTTTGCAATCTTTGATGATTTTATCAATGCCTCGAAGCATGCACGGAGTTGTTTTGCAAAATTGCAAAAGATATTTGCCAACAGGCTTCAAATTATACATCGTGTAAAAGCTGGCCACTTCGTAAACTTTGATTTCAGGAATCTCTAAAATTGCCGAAATTTCAGCAATCACATCTTTTGAAACCCAGTTATCATTTTGCCTTTGAGCCAAATCAAGTAATGGCATTACAGCTGATTTCTTTCTTTCAACTGGATATTTTGCTAAAATTTGCTCGATTTTTTGTTTATTTTCAGCACTGAATTTAAAGGTCATAATTAGAAATTTTAAAGCCACTCAAAAGCTTATATTTTTTGGGTGGCAAGTGAATTATTCGTCTAGTTTTTTCCAAATTGCTTTTTTAGCCGCGAGCAAAATTACAAACAGAATCCCAAGAAAAATCATGGAACGAATTCCCATTTTTTTTCTATTTTCCGTTTCCGGCTCAGCCGCCCATTGCAAGAAATTAGCAACATCGTAGATCATTTGTTCTTTGGTTGGATAAGTTCCATCTTTATATTCAACCGCTCCATCATCTGAAATTGGCTGCGGCATGGCAATTTGACGACCTTCAAAATAAGGATTGTAATATTTTCCTTGAGCAATTTGAAAGCCTTCTGGCGCTTCTGAATAGCCACTCAAGAGCGAATAAACATAATTTGCGCCATCATGACGAGCCTTAACAATTAAAGATAGATCAGGAGGAAGTGCGCCACCGTTTGCTGATCTGGCGGCCTGCTCATTTGGATAAGGCGAAGCAAAGCGATCCGAAGGTAAAGCGCTACGCTCAAACATTTCGCCCTCATCATTTGGCCCATCAGTAACGAGATACTCACTGGCAATTTGTTTTATTTCATTTTCCGAAAAACCAATTTCAGCTAAATTTCTATAGGCCACGCGCTTCAAACTATGGCAAGAAGAACAAACTTCTTTATAAACTTGATATCCACGCTGAACAGAAGCGCGATCAAATCTTCCAAAAAATCCCTCGAACTCCCATTTTAATTGCTTTGGATGTATTGCAGAAGTTGCAAGCGGATTCGCGTCTTCATGCGAAGAATTTGCTAAAGCGAAACTTGGGATTAAAAAAAGAATTAAGAAAAGTTTTTTCATTTTAAAAATTATACAATTTTTGCTCAAAATTGACGATTTTACCATCAACAATTTTTACGCCTTCGGAGGTTAAAATTTTTATTTTATTCTCGATTCCAAAGGCATATCCACCAACACTGCCATCGCTTTTTACAACGCGATGACACGGAATTTTTGGAGCTTGCGAATTAGATCCAACAACCTGACCAATTGCCCGATATCCTTTGCTACCAATTTTTTGTGCTAATTTTTTATAAGTTGTAACTCTGCCTTTTGGTATCTTGCAAAGTAGTTCGTAAATTTCTTGACGATTAATGGCTTTTGCCATGCTTTTTTCTGTAATCTTGATCAATCGATTCGGGCAAAGGCAAGGTTTTTTCAAATTTCGGCAAATAAGGCATAATCACCAAAAAATAGGCGTAATAATATAAAGTTGCCAAACGAGATGCCCAAATATACCAACCTTCCGCCGGCGATTTTCCTAACCACCCCAAAAAGACAAAATTTAAAACAAATAACCAAAAGAATTTTTGAAAAAGCGGACGATAAGCGCCAGATTTAACCTTACTTTTATCAAGAAAAGGTAAAACAAAAAGCATCGCAATCGCTCCAAACATCATCAACACGCCCCCGAGCTTATCTGGAATGGCGCGCAGAATTACATAAAATGGCAAGAAATACCATTCTGGAACGATATGAGCCGGCGTTACCATCGGATTAGCTGGAATATAATTATCTGGATGCCCTAAGGAATTTGGATAAAAAAACAAAAAATACCCAAAAACCAAGAAAAACCCAACGAAGCCAACCATATCTTTTATAGTAAAATATGGATGGAACGGAATTGAATCTTTTTTCGATTTTAATTCAACGCCAGTTGGATTGTTCGAACCAACAGAATGAAGCGCAACAAGGTGCAAAAGCACAATTCCAACAATTACAAACGGCAATAAAAAATGCAGGGAAAAGAAACGATTTAGAGTTGGATTATCAACGGAAAATCCACCCCAAAGCCAAGTTACAATTGATTCACCAACAACTGGAATCGCTGAAAATAAATTAGTTATAACAGTTGCGCCCCAAAAGCTCATTTGACCCCAAGGCAAAACATATCCCATAAAAGCTGTGGCCATTGTAAGTAAGAAAATGACAATCCCAATCCACCACAAAACTTCGCGCGGAGCTTTGTAAGATCCGTAATAAAGACCACGCGCAATGTGAGCATAAAGAGCAACAAAAAACATTGATGCACCAACAGCATGAATATAACGAATCAACCAACCATAGCGAACATCGCGCATAATATGCTCAACGGAATCAAAGGCCAATTGCGTATTTGCCGCATAATGCATCGACAAAAACAAACCAGAAAGAATTTGTACAACTAAAGCAATTCCAGCAATTGAACCAAAACTCCACCAATAACTTAAATTTTTTGGATAAGGGTGCTTGAAAAGAGTGTTTTCGAGAGAATTGATAATTGGCAAACGATCGTTGATCCATTTGGCAATTTTTGACTTTTCAGTCAGGGATTTATCGAAATCGTTTTGAATGTGATTAGACATATTTTTGTTTTTTAAATAACCATCAGCCAAAGCTGCGAGAGCAAATTAAAACAATTAACCAATTTTAATTAAAGTATCAGAAATGAATTCATAAGGCGGAATTTCAAGATTTTTTGGCGCTGGACCTTTTCTAATTCTTGCTGAACTATCATATTGCGAACCATGACAAGGACAAAACCAGCCCTTATATTCACCTTCACCAACAATTGGAATGCAGCCCAAATGTGTGCATATTTCTATTGTTACCAACCACTTCTCTTTGCCAGCTTTAACTCGATCGGAGTCTTTTTGCGGATCACGAAGTTCTGATAAATCAACTTTTGCCGCTTCCTCAATTTCAGCTTGGCTGCGATGGCGTATTGAAACTGGCTTCCCACGCCACATAACTTTTTTTGCCTCGCCTTCTTTTATATTCGAAATATCAACCTCAACTGACGCCAAAGCCGAAACATCTTTTGATGGATTCATGCTGTCAATAAAAGGTAAAATTGCACAAGTTGCACCAATTCCAGCCGCGGTGTAAGCAGTTGTTGTAAGCAATTTGCGGCGACTCTCATTTTTGAGTTCGGAAGATTTTTCTGACATTTTTTTGGGAAATTCTTTAAGGAAAAAAAGAGTCGCGTTTTTTAGGCGCGCAAGCAAATTTATCAACCCGAAAATCCTAAAAATTATTCGTTTAAAAAATGACAATCCTTAAAATAAAAAAACTTGAAAATCTTGGCGATTTACCTTTGCCAAAATATGAAACCTCTGGCAGCGCCGGCATGGATTTGCTTGCAGCAATTGATGAGCCAATCACAATCAAACCTAGCGAAATAAAATTAATAAAAACTGGCATCGCAATCGCTTTAGAAAACGGATTTGAAGCACAAATTCGACCAAGATCTGGACTTGCTCTTAAAAATGGCATCACAGTTCTAAATAGCCCCGGAACCGTTGATTCAGATTATCGCGGCGAAGTTTGTGCAATTTTAATCAATCATTCACAAACCGATTTTACCATCACTCGCGGCATGAGAATTGCGCAAATGGTTATAGCGAAACATGAGCAAGCTAAAATTTTGGAAGTTGATAATCTGGACGAAACCGCGCGCGGATCTGGCGGATTTGGCAGCACTGGCCGCTAAATGTAATGATTTAATTTAGCGAATTTTTGAAAAAAGATGGGGAAATGGAGCGGGTGAAGGGAATCGAACCCTCACGGCTAGCTTGGAAGGCTAGAACTCTACCATTGAGCTACACCCGCGAATAATTTTGGTGGACAGGGCAGGATTTGAACCTGCGAACGCTTACGCGGGCAGATTTACAGTCTGCTGCCATTGACCACTCGGCCACCTGTCCTGAAAATTTAAATTCAAATAAAAGAGCGCGGCTTTCTAAGAACTAAGAATTTGAAAGTCAATCAGTTGCAAATTTTGCAAAATGAATTTTTTTTCAAAACAACCTTACGAAAGTCATTTTTAAATAAATCGAATATCAAAATTTTTCCAACCAAACTTTCGCCTATTTGCAAAATCTCTTTAATTGCATAATTAGCTTGAAGGGCGCCGATTGTGCCAGCAACCGCTCCTAAAATTCCCTTTTCAGAAAGTGGCAAAGAAAAATTTTCATCAACAATATTTGGATTAAAACAAGCGTAACAAGGATTGGAATTTTCGTAAGATTTAAACACAGAAACTTGTCCGAGAAAGCCTTTTACAGCCGCGAAAATCAGCGGCTTTTTTTGCTCGTGAGCAATTTCATTAGCAATAAAACGCATCAAAAAATTATCGCTACAATCTAAAATAAAATCATAATCAGCGCTTATTTTTCTAAGACTATCGCGATTTGCTCGCAGCGGAAAAATTTGTAAATTTATTTCCGAATTAAGTGCAAAAATTTTCTCGCGCACCGACTCAACTTTTTTCTGCCCCAAATTTTTTGAATTATGAATCACTTGGCGCTGTAAGTTTGAAAGCTCAACAACATCATCATCAATCACACCAATATTACCAATTCCGGCGGCGGCCAAATAAAACAAAACTGGCGATCCCAGTCCGCCAGCACCAACAACTAAGACCTTTGCCTGCAAAAGCTTTTCTTGACCATTCTCACCGATTTCAGGCAAAATTATATTGCGCAAATAGCGCTGTTTTTGGTATTCGCTTAACATTTTATCAAATTTTTAATCCAAAAAGCAAAGCCAAGGATTTTTAGGTTAAAAATAACAATTCTAAAATTAACTCTAACGCAAAAAGCAAAAATATACTGGAAAGTTAGGCTTGTTAAATTCTAAATTTCGCTTTTTGCTGAACCAATAACGCTGATCAATTTAGAAATTCACTCCCGCTCTAACTTCACAAAATCAAAATTTTTTAGGAAAAGCCTTTCCATAAACTTCGTTGGTAATTTTAAAGTCATGCCAAAAAACTTTTTATTTACTTCTGAATCTGTTTCGGAAGGTCATCCAGATAAAATTTGCGACCAAATTTCAGACAGTTTGGTTGATGCTTATTTAACGAAAGATCCTTACAGCCGTTTAGCTATCGAAACTTTTGCTACTACAAATAATGTGATTATTGGTGGCGAAATTAGAGCGCCAGAAATTGCTCAAAATGATGTCGAAGAAATTATCCGCAACACCGTAAAATCAATTGGAATTCAGCAAGGATTTCATTACGAAAAAATCAAAATCACCAATTTACTTCACGGACAATCTCCCGACATTGCTGTTGGCGTTGATGCAGCAGGAGCGAAGGATGAAGGCGCTGGCGATCAGGGAATTATGTTTGGTTATGCTTGTCGCGAAACTGAAAGCCTAATGCCAGCTGCAATTTATTACGCTCATCGCATTTTACAAAATATCATGGATGCAGTTCGCAGTGGCGAATTAAAAAATCTTGGCCCAGACGCCAAAAGCCAAGTAACTTTATGGTATGAAAATGGCTTTCCAGTGCGTGCCGAAACTGTTCTGGTGTCAATTCAACACGCCGAAGGAATGACGCAAAAAGAAGTGCGCGAATTAATTCAACCTTTCGTCGAAAAATCTTTGCCAAAAGGCTGGATGTGCAGCGAAGAAAAATTACTAGTTAATCCAACTGGAAAATTTGTGATTGGCGGCCCTGATGGTGACGCTGGATTAACCGGAAGAAAAATAATTGTTGATACCTACGGCGGAGCTGCTCCTCATGGCGGAGGAGCCTTTTCTGGTAAAGATCCAACAAAAGTTGATCGTTCAGCAGCTTACATGGCCAGATATTTAGCAAAAAATATTGTTTCCGCTGGACTTGCCGAAAAATGCACAATTCAAATCGCTTATGCAATTGGCGTTTCAAAGCCTCTAGCTCTTTATATCGACAATCACAAAAGTGGAATTAGTGGCGAAGAATTGGCGAAAATAATAGATCAGCTTGTTGACTTAAGCCCGCGCGGAATACGCAATCACCTCGGTCTCAATCGTCCAATTTATAAAAGAACCGCGGCCTATGGTCATTTTGGCAGAAATCCTGATTTTGATGGCGGCTTTAGTTGGGAAAAAACCGATTTAGCCGAAAAATTGAAAAAATTAGCCTAACAAAATCGGTAATTTCTTGCCGCAAAAATCAACCAAATTAAGTCATGAATCTTTTTGTAATTGCAGCCGGAGGAGCTCTTGGTTCTTTGGCTCGCTATTTTTTCTTCGAAGCAATTTTGAAGCTTACCAAATCTTGGCAAATTTTTACTTCTTTTCCGCTTGGCACGGCTTTGGTTAACATTTTGGGATCTTTAGTTGCCGGCATTATTTTTTATATTTCGATTCACAATTTCGAAGGCTTCGACCCGCGTTTAAAGCTTTTTCTATTCACTGGATTTTTAGGTGGATTTACCACTTTTTCAGCCTTTAGCCTTGATTTTTTTCGCCTCACCTTCGCTGGCCAATATATTAACGCCGCGCTTTACGCCGCAACTTCTGTAAGTTTATCAATTTTAGCAGTTTTCTTCGGATTTTATTTAGCAAAAATTTTAATTTCTTAAAATGATCTCAATTGTTGTAACTCAAGAATTTGCCAACCTTCGCCTTGATAAATTTATTTGTAAAAAATTCGATATTTCATTCGCTTTGGCACAAAAAATCATTCGCGAAAAAAAGCTAAAAGTTAACGAAAAAAAAGCTGACCCTTCTTACAAAATAGAGACTTCAGATCAAATTACAATTTTTGCCGACTTACCAAAAAGATTCGAAACCAAAAAAAATAAAGCCAAAATTTCAGTCGAAAAATTGCAAAAATTTCTCACAAATAAAATTTTTGAGGATGAAAATTTAATCGCCATCGACAAACCTTCTGGCCTTGCAACTCAAGGCGGAAGTGGAATTGAGATTTCAGTTGATGATTTTGTTACTTCACAAAAATGGCAACTTGTTCATCGTCTCGACAAAGACACTTCTGGAGTTTTATTAATCGCCAAAAATAACGAAACTGCCGAATTCTTAACCAACGCCTTTCGAGATAAACTTGTTAAAAAAACTTACCTCGCGCTTGTGAATGGCGTGGTCAAAAAAGAAAATGGCACAATAAATATTCCATTGCGCAAAAAATTATTGGGCAAAAATGAAAAGGTTTCTCCCGACTTTACTGATGGAAAAGAAGCAATTACGAAATTCAAAATTCTAAAAAAATTTTCTAATTACACCTTGCTCGAACTCAATCCTTTAACTGGCAGAATGCACCAACTTCGTGTTCACTGCAAAGAAATTGGCCACCCAATTTTAAATGATGTAAAATATGGCGGCAAAGAAGTTCTAAAAAAAGATCTTTGTAAGCGACTTTGCTTGCATGCAGCCAAAATTGAAATTGAAAATTATAACGGCCAGAAGCTTGAAATCGCGACTGTAGCGCCTGAATTTATTTAAAATTCACTTCATTCTAACTAATAATATTTGACTTTTTTGCAAAAATAAAAATTGTCTCGCGCCTTATTTAAAGAGCCTTCATTTATTTTCTGATTTCAGTGGCGCTGATCACAAATCATAACTTTTCCTTAAAATTTCTAAAATTTTGCAACGATAAATTTATCAAAGCATTTACGCCCATAACTCTCATCAATTTTGCCGTTAATTTCAAATAAGCTTCCATGTTGCGATTTCTTTTTTTTGTCTCGTTATTTTTATCTTTTTGCAGCGCAGCAAATGCCGAAATATTCAAATCTCAAAAAAGGAAACACTTGCAAATTGTTGGCTCTTCAACGGTTTACCCATTTGCCGCAGTTATTGCTGAAACTTTTGGTCGCGATACAAAATTTCGCACTCCTATTGTTGAGGCTACTGGAACTGGTGGCGGTTTTAAACTTTTCTGCTCTGGTGTTGGCTATGAATTTCCTGATCTTTCAAACGCCTCAAGAAAAATTGAAGAAAGTGAAATAAAAAAATGCGCCGAACATCAAATCACCCACATTGGTGAAATTAAAATTGGTTATGACGGAATTGTTTTAGCCAACTCAATTCACGGAAAAAAATATCAATTTACCAAAAAACACATCTTTCTTGCTTTAGCCGCAAAAGTTCCAAATCAGAACGGAGAATTAATTCCAAATCCTTATAAAACTTGGCGTGACATTGACTATTCATTGCCAAATATTCGCATAGCAATTTATGGCCCACCAACAACATCAGGAACGCGTGATGCCTTTGTTGAATTGGCCATGGAAGATGTTTGTAAAAAAATGCCGGAATTCATCAACGCCATTCCTGAAGCAAAAAAACGCGCCAAATCTTGTCATTTAATTAGAAGCGATGGCGCCTTTATGGAAGCTGGCGAAAACGATAATTTGATCGTACAAAAACTAAAAAACGATCCGAATGCTTTAGGAATTTTTGGTTTTAGTTTTTTAGAAGAAAATCATGGCTCTATTCAATCAGCTGAAATTGACGGTTTAACGCCAAATTTTGAAAATATTGTCTCTGGAAAATATTCAATTTCACGACCTTTATTCATCTATTACAAAAAAGAGCATCTTAATTTAATCGAAGGAATGGCTGATTTTATAAAAGAAATAACTAGCAAAAACACCTTAGGACAAGACGGATATTTGCTGCAGAAAGGCTTAATTCCGCTTACTAAAGAAGAGTTACAGCAAGTTCAGGAAGAAAATAAAATTCAATAATCGCCTTAAATTTATCCAAAAACTACAATCAAGCCATTTGAAATTTTTGTTTCAGATTAAAGAACAAAGCTTTAAGAATTGATGCTTCTTTAAGTTTTTTTTCTGCATTACACGCTTCAAAACAAATCCTCAAAGCAACAATCCCTTAAATCCGTAATTTAGCACTCAAATTTCCATGGAAGAAAAAACGATCAAAGTTGTTGGCGCAAAAGAGCACAACCTTAAAAATGTCTCAATTGAAATTCCGAAAAATCAACTTGTTGTTGTTACGGGTCTAAGTGGCTCAGGAAAATCATCTTTGGTTTTTGACACAATTTACGCAGAAGGGCAAAGGCGCTTCATTGAAAGTCTTTCGGCCTATGCGCGCCAATTTCTTGATTTGCAAGACAAACCCGATGTTGAATCAATAACTGGATTATCACCAGCAATCGCCATTGACCAAAAAACTACCTCGCGAAATCCGCGTTCAACCGTTGGAACCGTAACTGAAATTTACGATCACTATCGCCTTCTTTTTGCTAGAATTGGCGTTCCGCACTCGCCAGAAACGGGCAAACCAATTGAAAGCCAATCAGCTTCAGTAATGGTTGATAAAATTATGCAGTTACCAAAAAAGTCGCGCATTTACATCATGGCTCCAATTGTTCGCGGACAAAAAGGCGAGCTTCGCAAAGAAATGATGAGCGCAAGAAAGCAAGGTTTTCAGCGCATAAAAGTTGACGGCAAAATTCACGATCTAAATGAAATGTTGCCAGTTCTAGACAAAAACAAGCAGCATGACATTGAAATAATTGTTGATCGCATCGTTATTTCGAACGACCTAGGAAACAGAGTTGCTGACTCAGTTGAGACGGCATTAAAAATCTCAGAAGGCTTGCTTTATGTTGAAATTGTTAGCCTGCCTGAAGGCGAAAAAGCAATTTACAAAGCCGGTGAAATTGTGGTATTTAGCGAAAAATTTTCTTGCCCAGTTTCTGGATTCACGATTTCTGAAATCGAGCCGCGCCTATTTTCTTTTAACTCGCCATTTGGCGCATGCAAACATTGCGACGGCCTTGGAACCGAACTTCATTTTAGCGAAGAACTGGTAGTTGAAGATGAAAATTTAAGCCTACGCCAAGGCGCAATTGCAGTTTGGCAAGGCGTGCAAGAACGCTTCTATCAGCAAGTTTTGCAAGCCATGGCGCAACATTACAATTTTAGTCTTGATGTTCCCTTCAAAACCTTACCGGCCGAAATAAAAGAAAAAATTTTCTACGGCACTGGCGATGAGCAAGTTGAAATCAAAATGGAAGATGGCCTTAAAACAATTAAGGTTAAGAAAAACTTCGAAGGCATTATAAACAGCCTTAAAAAGAGATTTGGCGAAAGTGAAAGCGAATCAATTCGCGATGAAATGGCAAAATTTCAAACTTTAAAAATTTGCACAAGCTGTCATGGAAATCGTCTAAATGAACAAGCTTTATCGGTTAAAATTCACGGCTTGCATGTTGGCGAAGTAAGTCGCTTATCGGTTGATAAATCAATTGAGTGGTTTGAACTTTTACCACAGCATCTTGACGATATGCAAAAACAAATTTCCGAAAGATTATTAAAAGAAATTACTCGTCGCCTTGGTTTTTTGAAAAATGTTGGTCTTGAATATTTAACAGTTAATCGCGAAGCCGGAACTTTATCGGGCGGAGAAGCTCAAAGAATTCGCCTTGCATCACAAATTGGTTCTGGACTTTCTGGCGTGCTTTATGTTTTAGACGAACCTTCAATTGGCTTGCATCAGTCTGACAACGACAAACTAATAACAACTTTAAAAAATTTACGCGATTTAGGAAATTCTGTTATAGTTGTTGAGCATGATGAAGAAATGATGCGCGAAGCGGAATATCTAATTGATGTTGGCCCAGGTGCTGGAATTCATGGTGGAGAAATAATTTCTTGCGGCACACCGCAACAAGTTACAAAAGACAAAAAAAGCATTACAGGCCAATATCTAAGCGGCAAAAAACAAATCGAAATTCCAAAAAAACGCCGCAAAATCGATCCTAAAAAAATAATTACCCTCAAAGGCGCCACTTTAAATAACCTAAAAAATGTGACCCTTAATTTGCCACTAAAAATATTTTCAGCAGTTTCTGGAATATCTGGCGGCGGCAAATCAAGTCTCATAATTAAGACGCTTTATCCCGCTTTGAATAAAATTATTAACAAAGCAAAAGCCGTTCCCGGCCCATTTGAATCAATCACCGGATTTCATTTTATCGACAAAATAATCGAAATCGATCAATCGCCAATTGGTAGAACTCCACGATCAAATCCTTGCACTTATGTTGGTGCATTTACTTTTATTCGTGAATTTTTCACGAACTTACCCGAATCAAAATCGCGCGGCTATAAAGTTGGTCGATTCTCATTCAATGTGAAAGGCGGGCGCTGCGAAACTTGCCAAGGCGACGGTGTCATTAACATTGAAATGCACTTTTTACCCGATGTTTATGTGCGCTGCAACACTTGTCATGGCAAGCGCTATAATCGCGAAACTTTAGAAATTTTGTATAAAGGAAAGTCAATTTCAGATATTTTAGAAATGACCGCTGACGACGCTTGCAGCTTCTTTTCAAACATGCCACATATTCATGAGAAATTTAAATCCTTATGCGATGTTGGCTTAGGCTATATGAAAATTGGACAAAGCGCAACCACGCTTTCCGGCGGCGAAGCGCAAAGAATTAAATTAGCAAAAGAATTGAGTCGAAAAGCCACTGGCGACACTCTTTACATTCTAGATGAGCCAACAACTGGTCTGCATTTTGAAGATATCAATAAATTGCTGAAAGTTTTACATACTTTAGTTGATGCCGGCAATTCAATTTTGGTAATTGAGCATAATTTGGATGTGCTAAAAACAGCCGATCATGTTATTGATATTGGCCCATGCGGCGGCGAAAAAGGAGGCTATATTGTTGCCGAAGGCACCCCTGAAGAAGTGGCAAAAAACAAAAAATCGGTAACCGGAAAATATTTAGCCAAAATTTTGAAATAATTTCGCCAATGCTTAGCCAAATTTTAAAAGAAGCGCTTTTGGTTTGCTCAATTCTAACACAAGAAAAAATGGAAGAATTGCTGCCACGAGAATTTTCTGATTCGCGCTTAGTTGAAGCAATGCGCTACTCGGCACTTTCTTCCGGCAAAAGAATTCGCCCTTTTTTATTAATGAATACGGCACAAATCTTTGGCATAAATGCAGCAGAATCAATAAACGCAGCCGTCGCCATCGAGTTCATCCATGTTTACTCGCTAATTCATGATGACTTACCCGCTATGGATAATGATGATTTTAGGCGCGGCTTGCCCACAAATCATAAAAAATTCAATGAGGCCACAGCGATTTTAGCTGGAGACGCGCTTTTAACTTACGCTTTTGAAATTTTATCAGAACCAAAAACACATGAAGATGCTTCGATTCGTTGCGCCTTAATCAAAGCATTAGCAAAAGCTTCTGGATTCATGGGAATGGCTGGTGGGCAAATGATTGATCTAGAAAAAGCGCGCCAAAAAATTTCTGAAGATGAATTAGTGAGATTGCATCGACTAAAAACTGGCGAACTCTTTATGGCCTCAGTAGAAATGGGCGCAATTTTAGGAAATGCAACAATACAGGAAAAATCTGCCTTACATAATTTTGCCCATGATTTTGGCTTAGTTTTTCAAATAAAAGACGACATTTTAGATCATCATGAACTAGAAGAAAAAACTCACCATCAAAAGCCCGAGAACGCCAGCATCGTTGATATACTTGGTCTTGAAAAGGCTAATCAACAGCTAAATATTTTAAAAATTCAGGCCGAAAAACATCTCGAAATTTTTGGCAAAAAAGCGCTAATTTTAAAAGAATTGTTAAACTTCGTAGCAAATCGTAAAAGTTAAAATTACACCGCTTGAAAATCTTCTAAATTGATTTGCGGACCCAAATCAAAAAACATCTCATCATGCGTTGCTATTATTACCAACCCATCCTCTTTGATTCTTCCCTTGATTAATTCATAAAGTTTTTTTCGACCCTCTAAATCAAGATTATTTGAAGGTTCGTCAAGCAGCCATAAAGTTGCCGGACAACATAAAAGCTTGGCCAAAATCACTCTTTTTTGCCAACCAGCAGACAAATTTTTTACTTTATTTTCACTGCACGCGCCCAAATCAAAGAAGCTTATTCCAAACTCCAAAGCAGCTTCAACGCCTTTTAATTTTGAATAAAAAGCCAAATTCTCGCGCACGGTTAATTCTGGTTTCAGAAAATTTTTATGACCCAAAAACTGCGAATCGCCATTAAAATCAGCGCGCATCTCAGCAACATCAACACCTCCCCAGAGAATTTTACCCGCACTAGGAGCTGAAATTCCGGCAATTATTTTTAATAAACTACTTTTGCCGCAACCATTTTTACCCTTTACTATCAAGGCTGAAGAGGTGCTAATTGAAAAACCTAAATTGCAAAAAATTTTCTTGTCATCTTTGCAAAGCGAAAGATTATCGATAGTGAGCATTCGCCTCTAAACCCCTGATTTTATTGATTATTTAGCTTATGTGGAAAACAGATTTTCATGAATATTCCAAGACAAAAAATCCCAAATATCTAGTTTTTTTCTTACATGGCTACGGCTCAAACGGCGAGAATCTAATTGGTCTAGCTCATGAATTTGAGCATGTTTTGCCAGATGCTCATTACATTTCACCAAATGCAACAGAAGAGTGGGAAGGTGGTTTTCCTGATTCTTATCAATGGTTTTCGCTTTATAACGGCACCAATCGCTTACCTTTAAACGAAATCGCACAAGCAATTAAAAACGCCAACCAACTTTTATCTAATTTTATTTCACAACAGTTAGCGCGCTTTAATCTTTCTTATGACCGGCTTTTTATTGCTGGATTTTCCCAAGGTGGCATGATGGCAATGTATCAAGGCCTCATAATGCCACAAAAACCGGCGGGAATAATTTCTTTTTCTGGCAGAATTATATTGCCAGAAATGGTCGGCGAAATAGCCAAATCAAAGCCCGAAATATGCTTGATTCATGGCGAAAAAGATTCGGTTTTACCTTTTGAATGCTTCAATGAAGCCAAAGAGATTCTCGCGCAAAAAGAAATTCTTCATGAAGCTCACGCCTTTCCAAATCTAGATCATACAATTGACATTCACGGAATTCGTGCGGCGCTAAATTTTGTAAAAAAGCAGATCAAATAAATTTAAAAACCACCCGCCGCTATTGGTCAAAATAATTAGGAGTAATTTAGCCCAATATCATCCTTCGAAACCAGTTGCGTTGGAAACCGTTTTCGTTTGAATCTCAATTTAATTGGCCCAGAATTTGACGGCAATAACGGCCTTTGTTTATTGTTGTTGTACTCTTGCTCAGCAGGCGGAACTTCAGGATCACTTTTATTCGAAGAAAGTTTGTCTTTTCGCTCGCCATCAACCGACGAAACATTCTGCTCTTCATTTGAAGAAGATCCTTTTTCATGAAAATCTGCGGCGATAGGCTCAGACTCTCCAAGCATCTTTTTCATCTTTTTACGCAACTCAGAAGTAAGTTCTTGATTAAATTTTAACAAAATCTCAATTGGTGGATTATTACCATCTTCATTTTTTCCATTAACAGCGCTTTCATTTTTATCATTTTCTAAAGAAATCTTATTCGATGCCATTAAATCCTCTATTACTTTTTTAGCCTCATCTCTAT
>JACCDZ010151537.1_pt1 | contig 34937 bp, 40 predicted proteins | sample 7449551 | NCBI WGS metagenome assembly JACCDZ01 (sample SAMN15323452, study PRJNA562643) | freshwater metagenome | isolation source: river surface water | place: USA:Blue River Watershed | collected 2017-08-18 | reverse complement strand
TTTTTAATCATAATAAAATCTCCTTCTTCATTAGGCTTCTGAGCTTCAACTAATTCATATTCAGGATCTCGAAGATAACGTCTACGAAAATTATCACGATGAGTTCTATCATTTTCATAATTATTATAAATATCCATTCTTTCTATCCAGTTGCAAGTATTTTTTAATGGAATAAAATATCCTGTTTTATTATCTTTTACAAGAGTCAAATATTCAGCTTCAATTTTTTCAATCTCAGTTAACTCTGACATTTTAATATAGTTATTGAATATAATAGTTTATATTCGGATATATAATGAAAATAAAATTCAATTTTTTTCTTGATGCGAAGCGTCATTTTCTGACGCACTAATTTTTTCTAAAAAATATTTTTCATTGACTAACTAAAAATAAAAATATAAAAATTATCATGCGTCAAAAAATGACGCTTCATTACTGATCAGAAAAAATTTTGGAATCTAACAAAATTATCTCGCCAAAAAATTAAATCGGATATATTTTTATATATCCATATGAAAAGTTTAGTCTGACTTAAAGAAAACACATAATCAATTGTTTTAAATCTTAGCAGAATATTATTGCTATGTTTCTTCGTTTAATATAAGTGAGAGATAAAATAAATAGCGAGAATAGAAATTTTATATCTAAATTACTGAATAAAATGGTCATTAGTTTATTCCATTGCTATTCAAAAACTTTTAATATAGTTTCGCTAATTTGATTTTTATTTCCGGTCAAAACTTTTAATATAATTTAGCTAACAGGGAAATTAAAAAGGGCGGCCAAGTGAGCGCAAGCGAACGCCAATGCCAAAATAAATTATTCTTTTTTTTAGTTAAAATGTAAATTTAATATTCGTCTTCATCCAATATTTTTTTTTCAGTGATTAAAAAAGTAATTATAATTCTACATCTCCCATAATAATTTGGTTACTTTTTTGTAACTCTTCATGAGTAAAATTGTAATTTCCATTTGATATTTTTTTTAATATAGGAATGCAATTGACATAGTGACTGAATATACTATCTTCAGGTTCTGTGCCTTTGTTTTGATGAAATTTAAACAAGACTTTTATTAAGAAGATACTCATTTTAATAAGCTCGCAAAATTCTATCTTACGATTTATTTCATATATTTTATCCTCCAAGAGTTTTTTATCTTTTAAATAAGATTCTTTAAGTGCGGCATTCTTTTTAATACATTCACTAACATTCTTATAATATTTCTCCATCTATCTTTTAAACAAAAAAATAATTCAATTTTTTCTAATTTTATATGATTGATAATTTCTTCATAGATAGCCTCGGATAAATTCCTATGCTGCCATCTTTGCATATAGGAGAAAATATCCAGTTATGGCATGCTCTCTGTATAATAATAGCAGCTTCAGTTCTTCTTCGAAACCTTCCTTTAATCCTTCTTTGTAAATGTCTGATAATATTATAGAATTTTAAATTAAAATGTTTATACGGAAACCATTCTATCGATAAATTATCCGCGTTTATAATTTCATTTTCATCATGAATATTCAACATTTGTAATCCCTGTGGTAAATTTTCTATTGTTGTAATTTGATTTCCAGAAAGATACAATGTTTGTAATCCTGGTGGTAGATTTTCTATTTTAGTAATTTGATTATATGAAATATATAATTCTTGTAAATTTGGTGGTAAATTTTTCAGTTTGGTGATTTGGTTTTGATAAATATTTAATCTTTGTAATCCCGATGGTAGATTTTCTAGTTTGGTGATTTGATTTTCATCAATAAATAATTCTTGTAATCCCGATGGTAGATTTTCTATTTTAGTAATTTGATTTCTTGAAATATATAATACTTGTAAATTTGGTAGTAGATTTTCTATTTTAGAAATATTATTCCTTGAAATATATAATACTTGTAAATTTGGTAGTAGATTTTCTATTTTAGAAATATTATTCCTTGAAATATATAATTTTTGTAATCCTAATGGAAGATTTTCTAGTTTAGTAATTCTGTTTAGATAAATATGTAATGTTTGTAATCCTAATGGTAGATTTTCTAGTTTAGTAATTTGATTTTCAGAAATATCTAATATTTGTAAATTTGGTGGTAGATTTTCTATTTTAGTAATTTGATTTCTTGAAATATCTAATATTTGTAAATTTGGTGGTAGATTTTCTATTTTAGAAATTTGATTATAATATATATATAATTTTTGTAAAGAATCCGGTAGATTTTCTAGTTTAGTAATTTGATTATTTGAAATACATAATTCTTGTAATCCTAATGGTAGATTTTCTAGTTTAGTAATTTGATTTCTTGAAATATTTAATACTTGTAAATTTGATGGTAGATTTTCTATTTTAGTAATATTATTCCGTGAAATATCTAATATTTGTTTGTTAACGTCCATTGTATTCTATTGTATAAATTATACAGTATATAATATTTATAAGCATAGGAATTGAACTAGTTAAAAGAAAAAAATTGAGATTTTATATGATTGATAATTTCTTCATAGATAGCCTCGGATAAATTCCTATACTACCATCTTTACATATAGGAGAAAATACCCAATTATGGCATGCTTTCTGTATAGTAATAGCAGCTTCAATTCTTTGCCGAAACCTCCTTTTAATCCTTCTTTATAAACGTTTGATAATATTATAGAATTCTAAATCGGACTCTTTTCCCAGAAACCATTCTATCGATAAATTATCTACATGTGTAATTTGATTACCTGCAATAAACAATTCTTGTAAATTTGGCGGTAGATTTTCTATTTTTGTGATTTGATTATATGAAATATATAATTCTTGTAATCCTGGTGGTAGATTTTCTATTTTTAATAATTTTACTATATAAAAGATTTGATCTCGGTTACGTTATCAGTTATAAAAAATTAACTTTATATAATCGATAATTTCTTCATAGATAACCTCGGATAAATTCCTATGCTGCCATCTTTGCATATAGGAGAAAATATCCAGTTATGGCATGCTCTCTGTATAATAATAGCAGCTTCAGTTCTTCGCTGAAACTTTTCATATTTTTCCGTAAATTTATCATGATATCTATATTTCAAATTAAAGATAAATGTTCGTATATATTTTTTGACAACTTTTTTCATTATTACTTTTTTTGCATTAATAGATGCTAGATAAATTAGTTTATTACAATGTTTTAAATTATTTATATCATTTAGAGATAATATTCTATTTTCGTAGCCGATTATTATAATATAATACCAAATACCATAATTCAGTAACATATATAAACAATTATTATTTAAAACAAAAAGTGATTTAAACATTATTTAAAACATAAAATACATAAATTATGGCTCAGAATATAACCATTCCACTCTATTTTTGGGCTAATGCAACAAATATAAAAAGTACAGGCTATTTTTATAATCCATATTTAGAAGAATTACAATTTAAAAAAACAGTGAATAATGATAAACTTTTTGATTTTATCAAAAAAAATAAAGTATCTCTATTTAACCTATGTGATTGTAGTTATGACGAAACTTGGGATATAATTAATAATAGAGAAAATATATTATCTGATGAGCATATTAAAAACAAATATAAAACTGTACTTGAATGTTTAGGACGAATAAATAGTACAGAATATAAATACTATGAACAATTTAAAGATAATGAATATTTTAAAGATAGATATTTTCTAAAAGAATATGATGATTTATCTAATGGAGCAAAAGAATTAATAACATGGTGTGTAGATTTTTTATTATATAATCAACAAAACGAATTATGTGGTATTTCTTTATCAGCATTCATATACAATTTTCTCGATTTAAAAGATGGATATGAATATGTTCTTATGAATATATTATATAACTACGGAATAACGGGACATGGATCAGGAATTAGAGCATCTTGGTATGAAAAAAATGATATATTTGACGATAACTATACTCCTAAAGAAGAATCTATTAGGATAATAACAGAGTTTTGTAAAACTCTGTAAATAATATTTATAATATTAAAAAAACAGAAAGATTTACGCTGTTTTTTTCAACGAATTCCACACTAAGTAAAACATTGTTGCTAATACTATGATATGAGTCCCAATAATATATTTTGTACTCACATCACAATACATCAAGATTCCTACTGCGATAAGATCAAGCCATAGGAACTTATTATCCCAAATCCATTGTCTGGAGAAGAGATATGCCTTGCGCTTCTCAGTTTCTTGTTCATATTCGCGAAGATTCGTTTCTGACTCAACAGAAGGCACATGCCCTCGAATACAAGTACTTTCTTTCAGATGCGGCCTTTTGCTAATTGATGGTTGACACATGATATAGAGGAGCAAAATTCAATTTTTTTAAAAAAATAAGCAGCGACGCTGCTTATGCTGCATATGTGGCGAGTCTGGCAACATGACGAAGTGCCTCTGTCTCTATGTGTAGTATAGATTTGTACTCTTTTTGTAATTCTACAAGACACCTACAAGCATGGAGCATGAAGTCAATTTGAAGAACAATATCTTCGTCAAAATTTAGATAGTCTATTGGAAACTTATTCTTCGTTAAAACCGTGTTAATTAACACGTTTTTATTGATAGAAATATCCATTAAATCAAATTCCGCATGTAAATAATTTACACAATGATCTATATTTTGTTTCAGAGAAGAAATCTTCTTAACCAAGACAGTTTTGTCAGTCTGGATCTCGGAAACTTGCACTACCAAAGAATGAAATAATCCCATAGATTTAATAGAAAGTAAAAAATCAATTTTTTTCAAAAAAAAATAATAATAAACTTCAAAACTACGCATTCATAATCCTAAGAATAAAGTTTTTATGTTGTCTATCTTTTCCTGCGTCTTCTTTTACATGAGCATGTTTATATAAACCACCTTCTGTATATGATGAAAGATCGCAACCATCAGAAATACAAACATATTTGTTTTCTGATTTAACGAACCGAAATAATACGTTATATATATATTTATTTTCTTCTATGTATTGTTTAATTTTTTCCAAGTTTTCGGTGGAAATCTTTTTTGTAGTTCCTTTATAATAATCTTTATTCAATTGAGATAGATCTTCTTTACTAATGATTTTTATTTCATATGGAACTTTTTTAATCATGGTGATTTTCATATCCCCATTAGTAATAATAGGATTTAATTCATTTCGCATGGCAGAAATATGGGCAGCGTCACTAGTAATCTGGGAAGATTTAATGAAATGTTTTTCTTCGGTATCTAGATTTCCAAATTCAATCTGCGAATAACCTCCGACTTTTTTAATATTAATAATTTTGTCCATATAGTCTTTTAATTCTGGAATATGTGTAATAATTATAATCCCATCGAGATTTGATTTCAAATTATGTAATACTTCTGCAACCTTAATGAAGTTTTCTTCATCCAATGCTCCGAAGCCTTCATCTATGAATAATAAATTAGGATGAGATGCAGGAGAAAGTTTAATCAAAACGATCCTTAATATAAAATCTACAACAAATTTCTGATAGCCAGAAATCATCGCTGCATTTCTTTCTACTCCATCTTTACATACTTTGATATCCAATTTATCAGAATAAGAAAACTTCAAAGAGAAATCCGCTACAAGTGACAGAATTTCATTACATTTTTTATCTAAGATATCACAAATATATGTATATAGTAGTGTCTTGAGGTCTTTTTTCTTTTTATCTCCTGAAATACATTTTGTGTATACATGAAGAAATTCGAATTCTTCTTCATCCAATTTTATTTTTTCTTCTATTTCAACTTTTCTATTATAACAATTTTCATACAAATTATATTCTGTTTTTTTATTATCAATTGATTTTTCATATTCATCAATTAATCTTTCTACTTCAGAAATTTTATTTTCTGCTAGCAATATTTTATCATCGATACGTTTATTAAACGATATTTTTTTACTGATTTCTAGAAGTTTTTTGTGATCAAAACTATTGGAAACATATTTAAATATCTTGTACTTATGTCCATGCTCCTTTTCCAGATTTTCTATCTCTTTTAATTTGACCAAAAGAGGTTTAGCTTCAAGTGCATAATTATAAACATTAATATCATTTTTCAACGCCAAGTTAAACTTTTTATTTTCTTCATTTAATAAGAATATTTTGTTCTGATTTTTAATAAAATCATTATACGATATCTTTTCTTCTAAAGATTTTATTTCGGTATCTATGATTTTATTCTTGTATAACTTTATAGAATTATCATATTTTTCTATAATCTTGGTCCTTTCTAAAGCACGATTATAATCTTCTATGATTTGTTCTTTTTTAGATAACTTACTTTTAATATCCAAAATTTTATCATCATACAATTTTTCCAATTTTACTATATGCGTCTTATTCATATTACATTTATTACAATTATCATTAAAACTAAATGAATTAATTTTTTTAATGATAATTTCACTATCTTTTTGTAATTCTAATAATTCATTATTTAGATCAGAATAGTTAGGTAGTCCTTGCGTAGTTAATACAATATAATCTTTATATTTATGATAATCATCCGGTTTGGAAGGCTCAGTTAAAGGGATAACATCATTTATGTAATCTGAATATTTTTCTAAACGTAATTTAGAAATTTTTACATTAATATTAGAAATTTCATCAAGAGTCAATTCCTCTGTAAGTTTATCTATCTTGCACTCTTGGATATTTTTCATATCATGTTTAGGATATCCTTTTTGAATAATAGAATTAATTATCTTTACATCAACATTGTTATCTGGAGTTATTTTTTTGATATTTCCAAATATTTCTAATATTTTTTCTTTGATTTTTTCTTTAGAATTTGATTCTAACATTTTTTTATAATGTTCTATACTGGCAGAAAGATTCGAAATGTCATCAATATTCATTTGATCTACTTTATTTATTTCTTCTTCGGTCATTATATTTTTTAACTCTTGTAGAAAACGTGAGGAATCGTTTTCTAATCTATTAATATCTTCGTTTATATTTTCGTAGTCAAAATCTTTATAGGATTCGATAAATATTTTTTTGCCCGTAAATTCATATTTTTTATCACTAAACTTTTTAAGTTTATCTTTTAGGGTGATTCTTTTTTGGTTTATTTCTTCTATTTCTCGTTTTAATTGTGAAAGAGTTTCTTCATTATAATTTTTTCCTAAAAGTAGTTTTAATTCGTTTTTATCACTCTTTATTTTATCATTCAGAAAGGATTTACGCTGTTTCGATTTTTCGAGTGCTTTATTGACATTATTGATATTGATAATTGTAGATAATATTGCATCTATTGATTTAAATTCATTTTTATTACTACAATCTACCAAAAATTTTCTATTTTGTATAGCCGCCGTCATATTTATAAACATTTCCAAACTACCAATATTAAGAGTATCGGAAATATATTTGTGCATATCAGTAATAGGTTTTAAACTCATATCTAAATATCCATCTTCGGTTTTCTTAAGTAATTTACCTATATGATTAGCACTGCCTTTCTGGTAAATTATGAGTTCTACTATATATTCGTCATGATCAATACCGAAACATAGTTTGATATTCATAGAAACCGCATCGGAATTTATAATATCAGATTTTGATCCTCTAGTAGGTTTGCCAAATAATGCTGTAGATAGTATATCAATTACAGAAGATTTTCCTTGTGCATTTTTTCCATTAATTATAACTAAGTCATTTTTAATATTTCTGAAATCAATATAACTTGGTTCTGGGCCATAGCAGAATGCATTATTCCAGACTAAATAATTTAATTTATACTTAGCATAATTGATATCTGTTATATCTTTTAGTGTTTTTGTATGATATTCTATAATTTTGTCAACCATATGTTCTTTACCTAAATCTACCAAGATTTCTTTTAATAAAGTATTATGGTCTAATAACATAGTTGTTTGTGCTATATCTAAACCTTCAACATTAATTGGGTTAGTATCAAAAGTTTGTATTAATTCCCGAGTCCTATTAATTGGGATCATTTTGGGTAATTTGTTTATTTTATATGTAACTTTAAACAATTGTTTCAAATCATCTATGTCTTTTTTTGTACAATTATTTTCGTTATACCTAAGTTTTGTTATTTCTTGATCCTCGATTAAATTAGGTAATATCCAATTTCCTTCAGAATCCCGATATGCGGTATAATACACTTCTTTTAAAGGGAAAAACTTATGCACTCCTTTCTTTTTTTCTAAATTCCAAATAATGCACCCGTGTTCTATTCCCTCGCCGATATGTTTCTGAACAAAAGACCCCGAGTATGCTATAGTAGGTGTCAAAAACTGGGGTTTATGAATATCTCCTAACATAACGTAATCAAATGCTTTTAGATCATCAACGTGAAACCTACCGCCCGTAATTTTATTACCATTATCATATTCAGCCGAATTAATAGGTTCATGGATTAACGCAATTTTGGTTTTGTTATTATTTTGGGGCAAAGGAAGATCTTTTTCAGTTGGCATCCATATGTAAAACTCTGTATTAACCATTCCAAATTCTTTCTCAGCATCGATTATACAAGATTTATTATATGTCTTAATATATTCATAAGAACCTTTTTTTAATATCAACGTTATCCAATCATTTATTTCATCGGAATTTGTATTATAATCATGATTTCCTGGCATAATAAGAGTTTTAATTTTATTTTTTTCTAATTCGATACATAGATCTGTGAATAAATCATACACAGACATATCTATTTTTTTATGAGTATCAAAAATATCTCCTACTATCACTAGCATACTTTTATCTACCCCTTTTAATTGAATTCCGCTAATCAAATATTTAAAGGAAGATTTGATGTTTTCAATAGATTCAGGAATAATATGCAAATCACTAATATGCCATATATATTCGATCATTTCCTTAGTTCAACTTATAAAGATATATAAGATATAAAAATCAATTTTTTATAATAGTTTCTAGTCAAAAAAAAACAGTAATCTATGAAATGATTTTATTCTTCTCTATTCTTAAATTTTTCTAATTCAATTAAGAAATTTTCATAATTATCTTGATTTAATAATACTAAATTTTCTAATTCGGCTGGTGTAACTTCTATATCAAGATAATCCGAAGGTATAGATCTATTATATGCATTTTTAATATAAGTAAATTTAGATTCTCTATCCATATAAGCTAATTCTATTTTCAAATCAATACGGCCCGGTCTTATTAATGCTTTATCAAGTTTATCTACATAATTTGTAGTAAATATCATAATCGTATCTTTTAATTCAAGAATACCATCTATGCAATTCAATACATCACTTAATGTCAAAGATTCGTCTTCTTCATCAGAGTCAGTTGGAATAATCGAAACCCGATCTAATACAACCTTACTCGCACAATCAATATCTTCTATGACATAAATACGTTTAGACAGCGGTAAATATAATCTACCAACATATGTCCTAAATAGTATATTCAATAAAGCTGATCTAGATTTAATTTTTTTTAAATCTATTGCTATTATACTACGTTTTGTATAATTTGCTATACACTTGATAATTGTAGTTTTACCGGATCCCGGTATACCATGCATCAAAATTCCTAATTTATCTATTTTTTTATTATTCAAAGAATCTATCATATCTATTATTTTATCTTTTTTATTACATAGTAAGTCTGTAAATGTTTTATTACTTGTGAAGGAATAAGTTGAATAATAAACATCATCATAATCAATAATAGGAATTATAAACATTAATTCCTTTTGATTATTTACAAATTTTGAATATTCATTATTACATTTTTTAATAAAATCTTTTAATTTGGTTAAATCTTCCGAATAAGTTGTTATAGTTAATGTTTTGTATATACAAGATTTATTGGAATCAGACGAACTTTCTTCTTCATATTTAAAATTAAACCCTTCATATTTAAAAATATGCATGGGGGCTACATTTATGGTAAAATTTTTGTTATTTTCATCTTTTCCGATATCATCTAATCTTTTTAGTAATAATTTAGATGAATGTATCTTGGAATGATCTATTTTATCTTTTAAGAAGAATAAAATCGCTTCTATACATTCATTCGAATGATCTAAATGACCATTATTATTAGTAATATCACCATTCATTACAGTACCAATGTATTCTATAACGAATGATTTTCTGTTTGTAAATTTTTCTAAAAGTATGTCCAAATAATATTTTATTTTATCAGAACATGATGTAATATATTGTAGTATAATAGGAGTAATTATACTTAAAAGTATAACATGAAGTGATAATTCCATTTTATTAACTTATGATATAGTATTCATTATAAATACTCATTTATTTAATACATAATTAAATAAAAAAATTGATTATTTAAACGGAATTAAACATGAAATCAATAAAAAATATAAAAGTAGTTAAAATTCCTCTTCAAGATGTTTTAGAAAAGGGTAAAGATAGATATAATTCTAATAATCACGGGACCATGCCTAAAGATTACAATGATGCATTAAGTCGAACATATTTTGAAAAATATAAACATCTAAAAGAATATAAAACATTTAATCTTCCTATTAAGAAATGGATGTTAGAGGCGAATGAAATAAGCTTTGTAACAGGGCAATTCCCAAAATCATATATAGAAGAATTGGAGGAATATTGTGAAGAATTTAAAGAATTAAATATGAACTTTGATAAACCATATTTTATTAGAACAGAAAACGTTAGTCTAAAATATGGATGCTATGGTAAAAAATTACACAATAATATAAAAATGTTAGTTGAATCTATTATTACATGTCCTCCGACTCATTGTCCTTTGAATATAGTGTTTAAAACTAATTCTTCTCTAAATGCAAGAGATTTAAAAATATATTTGATTGAACCAGTCGATATCAATATTGATCTAGAATTTAGAGTATTTATATGCAATAACAAAGTAACTGCTATAAGTCAACAGTATATATATATGAAAAATAAAATATTATCAGAAGAATTCGCGGATAAAATAGGACAAATAATACAAGAATTTGTATATTATAGCATTATACCCAATATTGGTCATATATGTGATTATACCATTGATCTTGCTATAGTTGATTCCAAAATATATTTTATTGAACTGAATTGTTTTGGCGCTGAATATGCTGCTGGTTCCGCCTTATTTCATTGGATAATAGATAAAGATGTTTTATATGGAAATAATAATGATAATAATGATTATATTGAATTTCGGTATACTTATTAAAGTTTTTACAAAAAAGAATAAGACTGCGGGAAACATTAATAAGAAACTTACCATCGAAACAATTGTGTATGATTTTCTGCTATCCTGATAATTCGTGTTAGGAATTGTTGCTTTGTGCAGAACCGGAAAGTAGTTGTTCTACAGTTTTACTCGAATTTTCAATATAACCTACCACGAATTGAAATTCTTTCAAGGACTTTTCAATTTGTTTATTTAGTGCCTCGATGTCGGTTTCTATGTTAGAAATCGCAAGATCAGTAACTTGCGAAGATATAGACAAGAAATTATCCGACCTATCGCTAGTTTCCAAACTAGGTCTTACTTTTTGTAGATAGACAAGACATTTAGTCAACGTATTTTTTTTCTCGTCCATAGCAGCGATAACTGGATTGTCCCGAAGAAATTCTTCGTAAACTTTCTGCGTAAGAAATTTCGTAACGCGAGATGCCAAGAGGTCGTCAGAGTTTGCAGACATGTTAATAGGGATAAAAAATTCAACTTTTTTATTGATTAATAAGTCATATAAGGAATAGAAAATATTGAATTTTTTATCCCTATTAACAATGCAGAGCAATAATCGTAACAACGATCTTCGTGAACGTATGCAACAAACCAGTATATATGCTAGTATAGCGTATAATATGAGGAATCTTTCTCAACAAATATTCGGTAAGACGAACGAGTTCTTAGGTCGCATCAATGAACCATCTTTTCATTCCCATAGAAGAGATGTATTAAATGATGTAATCTTTACTCATCGAACTATTGCCAAAGTATTATCTGAACTGGATTATTTGGTAAAATACTTGCGTAATCATTCAGCTTCGCGTGATCATATGATCCCTCATGTAATGTCAGACAAAGAGGAGATCGACCGGTTAAACCGTGTAAATGCTATTCGCTATTACGATAATACAAATCTCGTAAAAGAAAATAAGTCGCTGACAAAAACAAACGAGTTACTGGTAAAAGAAAACAAATCCCTATCAGAAGAAAATGCAAATCTTAGGAAAAGACTTGCGCAAAGTTTTCACTCAAAGCGTTCTGAAAACTTTGCTAGATCAAAGCTTCCATACAAGAAACAACGGTAACAAAATAATTCTGATAACATTTGGTTTGAATAGACTAGCGAAAAAGATGTTGCTGCGCCAAACAGTGCAAATGATGTAATTATTGATGGCAAATTTTGTAATTGATGTGTCTCTATTTGTTTCAAAAAAAAGAATAGTTTCTTCTTTTTTGAGACAACCTCTGAGAGGCTTTTGCCATTAATAACATATTCGTAATTAAGACAACCTCTGAGAGGCTTTTGCTATTAATAACATATTCGTAATTAAGACAACCTCTGAGAGGCTTTTGTCATTAATAACATATTCGTAATTAAGACAACCTCTGAGAGGCTTTTGCCATTGATTATTTTTTAAAATAATGGGAGGTCTTATTAGAAGACTAACACCCAAAACAGACAACTTCTATGAAGTTTTTTGTCCTTAAGAAATTATATCAAACGGTGGTCTTACCAAAAGACTATACACCGGAAAACTTATCCCGTATAACAGGGTGTAAGAGATACTACAAATAAAAAATTCAATTTTTTTACTTGTAAAAAAACTACTATTTTTCATAAAAAATTAAATATTTAGAGTTTGAGAAATTTACTCATTGAAATAATAAAGTTTGCGATTATTATCGAAATGATTCTTATTCCATTTGAAGTACTTTCCGTCAATACACATTAAATATGGCTGAATATTTGGGCCTAAAGAGGGATCAGGAAGTATATAAATAAAGCCATCGATAATATTCAATAGTAGATTTCCATCGAATATATACCAACTCTTGTGTGTTTTTGAGCGCATGAAATCATCCCCTTTATTTGCCCCCATATTAAAACGCACCGGGTCAGAATAAATATGTGGAAGATATTCGATAAAATCATCTGGAATCTCTGACATTTGTTGATAATATTGTTTTTTGCTTTCGCTTAAATACTGCATAGAATCTTTATACAAATGGACGCTTTCGTATAAAACTGGAGTTTCAGATTCTTCAATATTATCACTAATTGTGATAACCTCTCCTTCATTTTTTGCGGTAATAGTGATAGTAGAAATGTCTTCAGAAATGGTGTCCATGATTTCATGAGACTTTTTGTAATCCATTGTAAGATAACGCTGAAGTGATAATTATGATAAAAAAATCAATTTTTTTTAAATTTCCATGGGATTTTTCCAACATTGATAGACACCATCTATTTTAAATCTTTTGAGTAACATGTCAGGAATATTTTTAGATAATACATATTCCTGATAAGAATAGTAATCATCTATATAATAGTATCCATCTGACGAAGGAAATGCTATCACGACTCCATCTTCTTGTTGTAGTTTAATTGACCATATTCCATTAGGATGTTTAATATGACAATAAAATTCAACATTATTGATTTCTCTTTTTCTCATTATATTTTTTTTATAAGTAAAGCCATTAATAACGGAAAACTTGGGTACATTTTTTCGAGAATTCTTTACTAATATAGAATAACAGGGTTTTTTAGGAGAATATTCAAATATAGGTTCATCATCAGTATCGACTAGATTTAAAGTATAATCGGCAAGTTGGTCCAAATTTTTTTCTGCATCGAGTATAGTTTTACTGGAAATAACTTTGATCAAAACTTGTTCAAAATGTATTTTACAGTCATTAATTTCAGAACTTGTTCTATCATTATTAAAGAACTTATCAAATTTATTTAACTTGTCAAAAAGATCTTCAAAACTTTGTGTCAAATTCCGCGCAATCTCTTGTTTCATCTTTAATGATAAAAAAAAATCAATTTTTTTTTTCATTCAGTTAAAAATTAAATATTATATCCTGGGCATGGATTATCGCCATTTCCATCATTAGATAAATCACTTCCCGCAGTCCATTCTTCTAGTGTTATTTTTTGATTTTTATCAGTAAATTTTCTTAAAATATTTATTCCTCCAGAGATATTTACCTCTTTTATTGGATACCAATTATACCTATTAAAATTCTTGAAAGTAAATAATCCGATGGACATTAATAGAGGATTTGGATAAATTTTATTTTTAATATTATTTATAAGACTTGCATTCTTATAAAATTTATTCTTCTTCGTAATAAGTTCAAAGTATATATTAGTAAGAATACACAATATATACTGTGATAACCCCGCATTACATGAATACATATGCCAATAATTATTCACCATTATTTTTTGAATCGTCTCCAGGGTTTCTTTATCTGACAAATTAGAAAGAAACTTTTGGATACTTTTATCTTCGAACATATTATTAAAATATGATGGGTCATAAATCTTTATAGGAATTGCATACACAGTCATACCCATATGAAGAAAAATAGGTATTACTATTCTAGACAAAGCCAATTCATCAAATCCATATGAAAATCTGACACCATAAAATTTATAATCTTTATACTCTTCTTTAAATACAAATGACGTATAATTTTCAATATATGCAAATATTTTTTGCCACATTAAAGGACTAAATGCATATCCCATTTCTTTCCTGACATTCCATAATCCTGACAACAGAGTAATATAATACATGTCTTCTAATACAACATTATCTGAGGTCAAATCACACACTTGTTGTCTCTTATAGTCTTCATTTAAAAATAAACACAATTGATCTCCTCTCTCTAACCATTTTTCTGTAAAATAATGATGCTGACCAGTCCATACATTATCAATATCTCTAAATAATATGACTGATAAATTAGTATCGAATAATGCTAAATATCTAAACATAACCGCAAGTAAACCTTCATGACAAGTATATTCTTCATTATAATATCTAGGAAATTTAATGCATAATATCTGAATTCTATCATGTTTCATAAATTCTTTAAGTTTTTCTTCCCATACTGATTTATCTGGATTTTTTTCAGATAAAATAGATTCGTCTATATAAAGTCTAATATAATAATCCTTTGTATTCTCTATTATACTACTTATAGAAAGATGTAGATATTCTGCGTATTTTTGGTAATCCGGCATTGGAGAATATCCGGTTTTTTTGTCGCAATATTGAAATGCAGAAAAACTAAAAACTTTTTCTAATTTATCTTCTGGATTACCATGCATCCATTTTTGATAAAGTCCCAAATAAGGATCATATTCGGATTTAGTAAACTCCATTTTCTTAAAAGTATATTATAATCAAAAATTATTTGTAATTTTGTATTTAAAATTTTATATTTATAATAAATATCGATTATATAAAGTTTTAAAAAAATAAAAAAAAGACACATTATAATTCGTTTCACTTAATACATGCCATAGGAGGACGAACAGGATGTCCGTAAGCAGGAGTTTCCGATGCACAAGGTGCATCTCCGTAATTATGCACTGGATTGCCATAAGTTGGTGTTTCATCAACATCAACTCCATCCCCATATCCAATATACTTTTCGGATTTATCTCCATAAGAAGAACCATACGAAGAAGCATTAGTAAATAACATCAAGCTAATCAAGAACACAACAAACATCATCATGGTTTTTATAGGGACATAAATTTCATTTTTTTTTACCAACCTAATTTTAATCTTTCAACATTTTTGTCAAATGTATCCATTTCTATATCTCTAAGTGCGAAATAATAACGATTTTTGGTAAAAGTCTCACGGAAATATTTATCAAATAAGTTTCTATTATTATCCCAAATAATTTCATTATTAAATTTCTCTTCTAAAGCTTTTTGTTCGGGAGAATTTTCTGATTCCATTTTTCGAACTATGAATTATCTATATTAGGAAATAGATTTTCCATTGATATAAATTATATTTAACTTTATAAATATATATTCATATCGTTACAAAATATAAAATGGAAAAATGCCAGTACTGTTTAATTGATAATATAGAAAATATAGAAATGCCAATGATTTCGTGTATGGCAAGTAATGACGATAATACAATAAAAATAACTACAATTCATTATAAATGTAGAAATAATCATATATGGACCAAAACAATTTCTTTAGTTAAAGATCATAAAAAAATAGAATATAATCCACCTATTGAAAATAGAAGATATGTTGGATTTAGAACAGCAAATAATAATTCGGAATTTACTAATCCTCTAGCATATAGAAGATTACAAAACTCAGCTAGGAGCGTTTTGTTTGGATCAGTAAGGTCCTCCATGGATCCTGTATATAATTCAGAAGTTGATAATGGAGTAGCTATAAGAGATCCAAGATATCTTGGATCATTAAGAACTACAGGGTCTTTTAGATATAGACATACAACAGATCCTTCCCCTTCCCCTGAATTTATTGATAATCATGAAATTGATATGGATGACATCGCAAATTAACATTTTAGATTTCAAAGAATAAATCATCTTTATAGCCCGTTCTTTCATTTGGGTAACCTTTTGGATTTGATAAATAATTTACCCCATTAATTACTTTATTATAACTTACGTGAGTATGTCCAAATATAGCATATTTGACTGGTTTAGTTATAAATTTCGTAATATCTGTTTCATATGCTTGGGTATACATATCTTTTTGATCTTCTGGAGTATCGCCTATAGGTTTATGGTGAGTTATTAAAACCGAAGGTGTGTTCTTTTCTTTTACGGCTTTAACGGCGCGTTTAATAAATGCAAGATGTTTTTTATGTAATCTCTGCATATCTTCGACCTGAAATCTATCTGGTTCATCATTATGAATAATAAAAATCTGCTTGTAATCATTCATCATTCCTTGTATTTTGGTTCTGTCTTCTGGTTTTATATATGTCCATAATGATGCACCTATAAAATTAATATTCCTTCCATTGATATTTAACTCAACAGTATTACAATCAAGATAATAGTAATTAGGATATTTTTTTCTGAGATCTTTTAATCTCTTATTTATTGCTGGCATAGTGTCTTCTTTTGTAACAGATTTCGGATTCTTATTTGTATAATAGGCGTGATTTCCTGCCACATGGAGTAGATATTTATACTTAGGGCAATAATAATCTAAAAATGCTATGAACTTTCCATAGTCTTCTGCATTTCCCATAGCACATATATCTCCTGCTAGTATTAAAACATCGGCTCCGACGTTCTTTAGAAGTCTTGGGATCTTATCTTTAGATAAGAACTCAAGGTGTATGTCGCTCGAGATCTGGATCTTAATCTTCATATTTTTGAATATTCTAAAATGTATAATATATCTAATAAAAAAATAATATTTAATTAAAAATAATCCATTAAAATTATAATTCGTCCAAATATAAAATTTGTTCTATTTTTTTTCTACACATTGGGCATTTGTCACTAGTACACATAATACGCCCCCAGCACGTTCGGCAACATTTGTGTGAACAAGTAGAGATTCCGTTTGCAATATTATCCTCGCATACTACACACCTTTCCTCTAAATTCATTTTAGAAATAAATATATTTAGTCGTTTCTTTTTCTCTTGTAATTGAAAGTATTCTTCTAATTCTCCCATAATTATATTATATACCCATTTTACCCGTGTTAATTCGGGATTATGTTCTTTTAAACATCCACATTGTTTTTTAGGGCAGAAAATATCCAGATCAATATCCATACCAAGAGACTCAATATACCCTAGCTCTTCGAATGAAATATGATGCTGTGCACAATGGCTCTCACTTCTACATTTTCCATATAAATTAAACACGCAAACGTTATACAAAGAACAAATATTCTTCCAAAGTCTAAAATTACGTAGATTATTTAGTTTAATAAGCCTTCCCAGAAATTTATTTCCAAATTTTAAATTGTTACAATGAACATATGCTATATCGCAACCCTTTTTAGAATCAAAATCTATATATGTACCACTTTGCATCATTGTATTATTCTTTACAATTTGAATACTTTTTATATTTCCATATTTACTAAAAATTTTATAAAGATCAGTCTCGGAGAATTCTAAACTTTTTGTAAATAAACATGTAATATCCATTTTAATATTCCACTAGTATTAATATTTATAACAATAAAAGTTTAGATGAATTTCTTGGTAACTGGTATAGAATTTTCTTTATTGTCTATCCATCCAGAATACTTCCAGACAATTTTTCCATTATTATGGCATATCAAATTAATATAATTTTTTTTATTGGATATCAAAATTACTTCTTTTATATCATAACACTCTTGCAAATCTACTGAATAATATCCTCCATTATCACCTTTATAAATCCTGAATTTAACATCGAAGGTATTTCCACTTTTGTCTAGTAATATTATATTTTCGAGAAAGTCGGTATTACTATTTTTATCATAAATAACCATTTTATTCATTTCTATAGAAGTTTTAACACATTTCGCGTTGTCTTCTAAAACAATTTTGTTTAATTTGATAGTTTTATGAGTATCTACTTCTGTTTTAGCTAAGTAAAATAATATCATAAACACAATTATAATAATAATGAAAAAGAGTCCAGCTTTTTGCAGTTTTTCTTCTGGTTTTTCATTTACAATAACAGGAATATCATACTTATAAATAGGCCCATTTTTTGTATAAACGTAATCAAGATTATCCATTTTATAAGTCAAGGTATATATATTTAAACAAATTATAATCTTGTAAAATTATAATTTTAAAAAAAATAACTATAATAACCTATTTATAAAATATATATTATTTATGAAAAGTTAAATAATTTATATTTTATATAATATACGTTTATAAACACCTATAAACCTTACGTATATATGGAAAACAAAATATCAGTATGTATACCTTGTATACAAAAGCATATACCATTTTTATCTAGCTGTGTTGCTAGTATAAACAAACAATCTTTATTACCATTTGAAATAGTAATATCTATATCAAATATAGTAGATTACAAATCTATGAAAAATGTAGAAAATGAGTGCGAAAAAATTATAAACTCCACTACAATACCAATAAAAATAAAATATACATATGAAAAAAAATATGCAGGAGAAAATAGAAATATATGTGTTGATGAGGCAGAAGGGGATATAATAAGTTTTATTGATGCAGATGATATAATGCATAGAGATAGAATAAAAATTCTTACAGAAATATTTGATAAATATAAAGATTATATAGGAGTATTACACTATTTTGTAGAAAATAAATCTCTTGATAATGAAGAGAAATTCGATGAGACTAATATCCAAAAATATTCTTTTAGTGATTTATTACACTTCGGGCATTCATCTTTTAGGAAAAAAATATTTGAGAAGTATAAATATGGCTCGGATCATAGAGGACAAGATGTAAAGTTTATAGCTTCTATTTTACCAGAATACCTTAACAGATTATTGATATATAAACGACCTCTCACTTTTTATATGTCTACTAATAGTAGTTATTACAACAAAAATTTATGAATTTATAACTCTATAGCTCTAGAACTTCAAATCTGCTAAACATGTATTTATCTCCAAATAATCTTTGACATACCGAGACTTTAACAGTTATGGTTTCCGTAGAAACAGTTGCTCCTTCGACTCCATTACTATAAATAACAACTTTTTTTTGAACAGATAAACTGGTCTCATTATTAGAATTTAGGATATGTCTGCATCCGTTATTTTTATCAGGTCCATTCCCATCAATTTCTGCTTCCTGAGGAGTTTCAACAGAGTTGTCTTCATAAACCAAAACTTCAATTGTACCATCTAATTTATGATCTATAAACGGACCTTTAAAAGAAGAAAATCCCGTATTTGTATAAATAATATATTGCCCATCTAAATCATTTAACTTACTCTTGTCAAAAATTCCTATATACACTTCCCCATTCCCTAATAAATCTTCATCATGATATTCTCCTAATCCTTGGATTTTTCCCGATCTAAGTGATCCTCCATTTAGTTTAATATATATCATTTTATACAAATTATAAAAGAATTATAGATTTTTTAGTTATATTATTTTTAGTATAAATGTTTAAATTATAATATAAACATAAATTTATTATATTAATAATGGAAGTCGCTTTGACAAATAATACAGATTTAAAGGTCTTTGAACCTATTAATGAAGTCGAAAATATAATTAGTACATTAGTAGAAAATATATACAATGAGGACGCTTACCAGAGTTATCTTCAAGATTTAGAAGAAAGTAGCGAGACTGGTGAAAAAAAGGCAGAAAGGATTAAAAAAACATTTAGCACCATTAGAGTTTTTAATTCAAACTCAGATCCATTGTTTTTAGCAAGAGATATAGGTATTATTTTGGGAGTATCTAACATTAATACTATGATTAAAAATTTCAATAGTTCAGAGATGAAAATCGGGCTATTGGATGCTAAAACTAAAATGTCTAAAAAATATTTTCTAACAAGACATGGTATTTATAGGGTCTTGTTTAATAATAGGACTAAACTTTCGGAAGTATTCCGAGGATTCATTTACAAACTTATAGATCATATGTTAAATTATGAGGTAGACAAACTAAAAGGTATAATTAATGAATTTACTCGAGAAAATCCAGAACTAGTAAAAGAATCAATAGTAGAACTAAATGATAATTTTAAACGATATAAACAATTATATGAAAAAGAAGTTTTGGCAAGAGAAAAGTGGGAATTACAAGCTACAAAAGAAAATACGCTTTTAAAACAATTAGAATCCGAAAAAAATGAAGTAGAAATAGAAAACATGTATAATAATATGTACATTAAACAACTAAAAGCTGAAAAAATGGATGCGTTTGAGAGAATTTATAAAATCAAGTATGATAATGCGGTTTTCGATGATAATGAACTTATAATCAATGATTTAAAGAAAAAATTCTTGAAAGAAGTTTATATTTATTTGGTTAATCCTGAAGTTATTGACAAAGTAAAAGAAATTGATCTAGAAAATGAAAATGAAGATGAACGAAAATTTGTGGAAAAATACAAGTTTGAATATGAATTTAATGCAAAAATTATTGAACACTATAAGAGAATCGATTTAGAAGATCTATTGTATTTACGGATATCATTTAAAAAAGAAGATAATGAAAAATTCTTGTATATGACTAGTGATTATTTATATGATAAAGCTCAGTATCAAAAATTAATTGATATTTTAAAGACAGAAGCCGAATATTATACATTGAGTAAAAAAACTCCATGTGATATTATATTTAAAACAACCGTGGAGCATGTAAAAATGACTGCTAAGAGTCTTTTAGTTCCCGAGGACGACGACGAATAAATTCTAAAAGTTTAGTAAAATATATATTTTTTTTAGTCATATTCATCTTCATCGCTGCTATCTGAAAAATAACCGTTGTATTTATTGGTTTTCTTTATTCTTACAAATCCTTGTTCAGATTTTTCTATTCTATTATCTGGGTCTAATCCTATTATAGCTGGAGTTTTTAATGTAAAATTACCATTAATATACATATTTTCATATAATTTAAATTCTTCTGCTTTAGATCTTGGTAATACATTCTTATCAATTATTTTTTTTATTTCGTTATAAGAGTTATTAGTAGTTTTCTTAATATATTTCTCTATATCATTATAATCGACTATTTTATACTGACCTGAATTTTCATCTGCGATTAAGAAATGATCGCTTTCTTTATCACTAACGAAATATCTGGATTCCGGTATATTGTCATTATTATATGCTATTTTAATTATATTAGCCAATAAATTAGTTAACGAATTATTGTCTTTGCATAATTGTTCCATAATTTTTGGATTACTGATAATCTCAAATAAATGAGATACATCTTTAGTTTTGAATTTATCTGAATCTAATACTATTTTTGCATCGAACATATTATTGATATTATTAGTTACTTCAATTTTTATATTTTGTGTATTAATGTTATTTATTATAGATGCTGTTTTTTCTTTTCTTTCTGTCTTAACTTTTTCAATTTCTAGATTCTTAAGTTTTCTTAGTTCAATTTCTTCTTTTTTACTTTCTGATTCTTTTTCTATAGTTTGTTGTTTTTTATTTTCTAATTCAATTTTCAATTTAAGTTTTTCTAACTCTCGTTTCGTCTTTTCTGCTTCTTGTCGAGTTTTTTCTAGTTCACGTTTTGTTTTTTCTTCTTCTTGTTTTGTTTTTTCTTGTTCTTTTTCTAATTCTAATACTTTTAAATTATGCTTAATAGATACACACGGAGTTTTTCTATTCATATGTCTTTCTAAATCTCTTTTCTTTTCAAATTTCTTATCGCATTTTTCACATTTTATTTCCTGATCACATGGGATTTCTCTATTCAGATGTTTGTCTAAAAGATATTGACTAACAAATTTCTTTTTACATTTAGTGCACTTCGGCATTGATAATTTATATATAATACTGGATAATTTATCTTTAATATGAATTTATATTAGGGGTTTAATTTTCCCTAATAAATATTAAAATATATTTCACATTTGTATATAATACAATCTATTTATTGAGGGTTCTAAAAATATTGTTTTAATTATAATTTTACTAAAAAAATAGTCAAAATCTTCATTTTACTGCTAAGAAAAAATAAAAACTTATTTTCATTAAAAAAATTTACTTCACGATGATTTTTATTCGACCCTCAAACTTCGCAAACCATCAGGCTATTTGTCTGTTTGCCCACACCCGGCAGGGAGCGTAAGCGACCGTTTAAATCCACGAATAAACTCTCTTCGTTCGTCTATAATTTTTTCTTTATCTGTTTTTAGCTGTTTTAGTTTTTTCTCAAATTCTTCTAAAATTTGTAAATATTTATTCGTTAATTCTACCCTAGTAACAAAAGATTTTAATGGTATTTTGTCTAGTTTTTTTCTTATATTATTTAACTTTGTTTCAATAATGTCATTTTCACTATATCCTGGGAAGTATTCACTTTCTAAATCCAGCTCATATTCTTCATCAGATAATTCATTATCACGTATAGATGAATCTATATATTCTAAACTATTTTTTATATCTGCTGTATCATAATAGGGATCATCTTCAATATAATAAAGTTTTTGATTATATTCAAAAAACTTATTTAAAAATTCATCCAGTTTTTCAAATTCTAAATTTACTATTATTTTACAATTATAATCAGTTTCTTTATAATCCTTTTCCATATTACTAGAAAAATATTTATATTTCAAGATAGAATCATCGTGGTTGAAATATTTGTTAAGTTCTTCTAAATCTTGCGGAATATTCAAATTCCATGAAGTATATTCTTTCAATATTTTACCATCTTTTTGAATCCAAATCATGGGAATTCTTCTTGAGCAACAACCTTGAAATCCTTCTCTACCACAAATTTCATAAATATTCATCTTATTTATTCTGAAAATATATTATATTTTCTTTAAATTTGTCTTTAATATAATATACAATGGAAGTTATTCTAGTTATTCTAGTTATTCTAGTCATCCTTACTGCTCTTTACTTATTTTACGGTAAAGAGAAAAAAGAAACAATAATTTGGTTTCATAGGCCATCATGTCCACACTGTGTTAAAATGCAAGGAGAATGGAATAAATTTATCAAACAAGCAAATATAGATCTCCAAGATGTAGAAATTAAAGATGTCAATATTGAAAAAGACCCAGTTACTGCAGAAAAATTCCATATTAATTCAGTACCACATATTATAAAAATTAAATCTTGTGGTAAACAGATAGTTTATGATGGAGATAGGACTGCGAAAACATTAATGGAATTTGCAAAAAATGCTTAAATATTTTTGCATTAAATCATTTTTTTTAATCTAATATATTTTTATAGAAAGTATAGAATGAGCAAATATATTTCAGGTATTAAGAATCAATTTGTGGTAATTTCACCAACTGGGTCGGTGTCTAATACATCCACAGAAGTTCAAAAGTTCCCAGACGGATCTGCTACTAATCCTAGTATAACATTCACTAATGATACAAATACTGGTATTTTTGCTACTGGCGCGGATATTTTAGGATTTGCCACAAATGGTACAGAGAGATTAAGAATTGATGGAAGTGGTAATGTAGGTATAGGGACTATCGATCCTCAATATAAATTATCTGTAGTAAATACCAATAATACTGTGACTTTTTATTCTGGGGGAGAAAATCAAGTAACTAGTTTATTATTAGGTACTCCTCATTTAGGAGAAAATACTGGAGCAATGAAAGTCGGTTTAATTGCTGAAGGCATTTCTGCTTATAGCAAAGCTAAATTACATTTTTGTTTAGATAATACTGATGATAATGGTAGTACATTTAATGCATCTGTATCTAATTCTAGAATGACTATACTGCCTTCTGGCAATATAGGTATTGCAACTTCAAGTCCTAGTTATACTTTAGGTGTTAATGGGACTATAGGAAATAATACTTCTGAAAATTACGGAACTGTTTCATTACTACCTGCTAGTAATCCAAATTGTGGTTATATAGAATGGCGTATAAATAATGGCTCAACTCGACTGGCATACATGGGATTTGGAGGACAAAATATTAATTTGGTGTTTGAGCAAAATGGTGGATTTTATACAAGTTCCAATTTGGGTGGAACTGGGTATATATATAATGGAAGAATGGGATTATCTAATGGTGTGATACAAAGAGGTGGATCTGAAATAACATCTGTTTCAGATTTAGGTTTATATTCTAGAACAAGTGGAAATTGGATCAGATATGTAACAAATAATGCGGATCATGCATGGTTTAATACAGAAGGTGGAGGCGGAGAGGGTGGACAAGAAGCTATGAGATTAATACAGAATTGGGGAGGTAATGGAACGACTCTTCGTGTAGTAGGAGCTATTATGATAGCAACTACAGGAGCTAGTTATGATGGATTATATGGATGGAGAATTTTTACATCATATGATGGAAATATGGAAAATTTAATTTTTAGTACAAATGATACTAGGGGGTGGTTTGCTAGGGGATATTTGGAAGATGATGATAATGTGAATTATCGTATTAACGATTTTACTGGGTCGCATAGATGTAAATATAGTATACAAGATCCAGATCAAAAAATAGGTCTAATAGTTATATCTACTGGAAATTATTCTACTGTTGTACAGACAGAAGAAGGAATTGAAGTCAAAAATGGAAAAGATGCTATAACTATTTTTGACTCTCTTCCTATAGTTGAATTATGTAGTATACAAAATGATAAAAGATGTTTAGGTGTTATAGCATCATTAGAAGATATTAATCAAGAATATAGAGGTACTGGGATAGCATTTAAAGCCGCATATATAATGCCTGAAGAAGATCAAAGATTAGAAATAAATTCTGTAGGAGAAGGAGCTATATGGGTTAGTAATTTTAACGGAAATATAGATAATGGAGATTATATAACTTCATGTGCAATACCTGGTTATGGAATGAAACAAAACGATGATATTTTACATAATTATACGGTGGCAAAAATCACATGTAATGTAGATTTTTCTAACTTAACTATATTAGAAGAAAATTATCAGGTAAGATATATGGAAGCAGATGGGACAATAATTACTAAAGAAGAATATTTATTAGATAACCAAAATCGTTATATAGGAGCATTTGTAGGATGTACTTATCATTGTGGTTAATTTTGTTATAAAATATTAATAGTTAAATTAAAAAAATACATCCATGAAAAATTAATTCAAAAACTAAAAATGTAATATTTTATATACTTTATAAAATAGTATCAAAAAAAAAATGATATATACATACTCCACTGCAAAAGAAATGATTGATTTTAAAATAGAAAGAAATAATTTATTTTTAGAACTTATAGAAATAGAAAATAAAATAATCAAGAGTGATATGATAATAAAATACAGAGCTCTAAAATACAATTCTGAAAGAGTCGAGATGATTCAAAAAATTAATGATATAGAAAAAAATCAACTTAAAGAATACTCTTTAGAAAGAGAATCAGAAGTTAATAAATTAATAGAGGATATAAGTAAACCATGTGATGTGGAAAGTATTAAAAAAGAAATTAATGATTTAAGAGTACAATATTCACAACAATTATTAAAGATAGAAGAGATTAATTCAAAAATTCCACATAGAGGGGTCGTTACAAATTTTAAGTTTGTAGAAGAAGATCAAAATACAAGTTGTAGAGAAGTCTTAAGAAGAACATAATAGACATGTTTCTTCATCCTGGTCGATATTGATATCAATTCTTCCGAACTCTATCTTCTTTTGCATATCATAAGATACAGTGAATTTTTGAGCGGTAGTTGCTTCTCTAGTCCTGATATAATAACTACCGGTTTTAAGTTTATTTTTCCATGCATAGAATTGCATAGATGTGAATTTATCTAAATCAAATACTTCCATATGTAGATTCATACTTTGAGATTGATCAATAAATGGCTGCCTATCTATCGCTAGATCCATTATATTTTTTTGTTTTATTTCCCATCCAGTTTTATATAATTCTTTAATTTCTTGGGGGATACCGTCGATACTTTGTATCGACCCATTTGTTAATAAGAGATATGACTTCATTTCTTCATTCCATAATCCTAAATCTTGTAGGTCTTTCATTAGATATTTATTGATAACTGGAAATGTTCCTGCTAATGTAGTTCTTGTGTAAATATTTGACATATATGGCTCAAAACATATAGAATTTCCCATGATCTGACTTGTTGAAGCTGTAGGCATGTATGCTGTAGTCATGCTGTTTCTCACCCCATATATTTTAATATGTTCTCTTAGGGTTTCCCAATCAAACATACCACTTAGTTGTGATTTATCAAGACCATATAGTTCCCAATGAAATTTACCATTATACAGAGGAGAACCTTCATCTTTTTTATATGTTGGATATGACCCGATGTCTTTTGGTAATGTTTCTTTAGTATATTCTCCTAATAAGTTTTCTTCCTCCAACTCAGGATATTGTTTTAATACATCTTTTGTGTATAGAGTATGTTTATATACTCCATTGGTATATACTTCAATTTTAACATTTTTTTTATATATTTCATGTGAATCAATAGTTCTATTGATCTTTTGATATATAGTCCTACAAAGTTCGGTAGATTTACTCAATGCTCCGTAATAAATAGCTTCTGAGATATTTTTATTTAATTTCTTTGCTTCTTCAGATTCAAATGGAATTTTGAATTTCAAAAATACATCAGCTAATCCTTGAATACCAATACCAATTGGTCTATTTTTAAAATTTGAACGAGCTGTTTCTAATACAGGATTCCAATTCTTATCGATAACATTATTGAGATTTTCAGTAATATCGGCTGCAATTTCTGCTAACTTTTTATAATTAAACTTCGGATTTTTTGGAAATTCATGGTTAAGAGGTCTCCTTTCATGTTCGGGTATCTCTAACTCATCTTTTGAATAAGTATCTTCTACAAACGAGGGTAAGCAAATTGAGCTAAGATTACACACCGCATATTGTTCTGTAGATGACACTAATGTTATTTCACTACATAAATTGCTTGATTTCACAACACCTATATTTTTTTGCATAGATCTTTCATTAATAGTATCTTTATATAGCATATAAGGCATCCCAGATTCTTTTTGACATTTAAATATAGCTTTCCAAACATTTCTAGCAGGTATTTGACTACTCCACGTTTTCTTCTCTTCATATTCTAGATATAATTTTTCATACTCTTCCCCATATACATCATTTAATCCCGGACAGACATCTGGACAAAATGTACTCCATAACTCGTTACTTTGAACTCTTTTCATAAATAAATCAGAAATCCATAATGCCAAGAATAAATCACGACAACGCAAGTTTTCATCGCCATGTTGAGATCTAAGTTCAAGAAATTTCAAGATATCAGGATGATGTGGTTCTAAATACATAGCGAAAGATCCATTGCGTTTCCCCCCCTGGTTAAAAGCCCGAGCTCCGTCGTTATACATGCGTAAAAATGGTACTATTCCATTTGACTTTCCATTAGTGCCTCTAATTAATGATCCTTCTCCTCTCCAAGAACTTACATGTACACCTATACCCCCGCTCCATTTTGATATTTGCACGGAGTCTACCAATGTTTTCATTATTCCTTCTAGACTATCTTCAGATCCTAAGAGGAAGCAGCTGCTATAATTCCCCTTGTTAGTTCCGGCATTAAACAAAGTTGGTGTTGCATGAGTATAGTAACGCATAGACATCATATCATACATATGAAATATTTTCTTCAAATAATATTCATTACGGTACTCTGATTCATCCAAAGGCATATGAATTTGGATAGCTACTCTCATTAACAAATCTTGAGGTCTTTCTACACATTTTCCATCAATGGCTAACAAATATCCTTTCTCCAAAGTTTTGAACCCAAAGAAATCAAATGCGTAATCACGAGAGTAATCAATATGTTTATCAATAGCCATTTGATTTTTTTCAACATATTTATAGAAGTTATCATTAATTAGAGAGCAAATCTTTCCGTTTTGATCTTTTCTCAAATATAATAGGTTAATCTTATCTTTAAAACTACTCAATGTATTCTTGTGATGATTATTTATAGCAATTCTCCCAGCAAGAATCAAATAATCTCTATGTTTAATAGACATAGATGCGGCAAGATTTGCGGTATGTAAATCTATTTCAACAGTATTAATGCCGTCTACTAATCCCTGAACCACTGCTTGTGTTAATTGAATAATATTTATATTATGTAATTTATAAGGCTCGTTGACTAAATATCCAATTCTCCTTTGTATTTTATTAAAATCCATAGGTTCCTTAATCCCCTTTCTTTTAATCACATAATAAGTATTATCTGCCATAATCAGTTAGACTTTGATAGTACTTTTATAAAGTTAATTATAAAGATATATTATGTTTATAATATTTTTTCATTATTAATTTGTTAAAATTAATAATATATAGAGATGAGTATTATTGAAAGTTTACGCGGTCCGAAATTATTTGGATTTGTTTTATTTGATTGGATTTCTACAATAATTGGAGCACTCCTTTTGGCTAACTATTTAAAATACGATTTTTTGATTGTATTAATTGTTTTATTAGTAATTTCGATATATTTACACTGGTATTTTGATACCCCAACATTAACAAATTATTATTTAGGAATTTCAAAAAATCCAAGAATATAAATTTTATTTGATTATAAAAATAATATAAATACAAAAATTATAACAGTATATAAAATATGTCACAATATAAAATAAAAGAATTTATTGAGGATATTCTTGTATTCCCCGAACAAAAATTAAACAATCTAAAAGATATGTTAGATGAGCTCAGCGATGATTTATATGAAGCAGACGATCTTGAAAACGATAAAGATTCAATTGAAAAATCTATAAAAGAATTACAAGATTTAATATTACTTTTGCAAGAACATATCGAACTAAAAAAAGATAAAAATTGTAGATTAACTAACCTAGAAAAATTATATTTAGAACTAAGAAATTCTAAATAATATAATATATCATGCAAGAAATTGTTATTTTTGTTGTCATCATAATATTTTTAGTGACGTTAGTTTTTGGAATATACAATATTTCTAATAACAATATATTATTGGGAGGTATTTCATTGTTCGTATCATTTCTTATAGTATTATCTCCATTTATACACATATATGTTTTCAAGAATTTACAAAATGATGATACTAATATTCAATAATAGTTGATTATATCCCGTTTTTGAATATATAAAAAATTTACTATATACCATTTTGTGAAGTTTGGCCGCGGGGTTTAAATATTAATATATTCGCTATATTCTTTAATACAATTGTCGATAAAATCATCATTTAATTCATATCTGCATATACATTCATCAAATAGTTCATCAATAAAATCTGATTTATTATGAATAACAATATGATTCCCATTAATATTCATGATAGAATTTGGAATTCTTTCATGATCATCTTGATTTATTAAATGAACTATTATATTTTTTTCTGTATTTAATGTTTGTATTGTATTATATTCTGTTATTAATAATCGGCAGTTTGGCAAGTATTCAGTATCAACTGTATTTCCATAAACACATAAAATCTCGCAGTTTTTCACATCTGGTAAATCATAATATATTTCGCAGTATTTCATAAATAATAATTTACACTTGGGGATATCAGGCAAATTTTCTAATTCCATGTCTACAATAAATAGAATTTCGCATTCAGGTAAGATTTTTGCATTAAAGGATTCATTATTAAATTCACAGCCGATAATTTTTAGAATTTTGCAATGCGGCAATTCTGATAAATTATATAAAGAACATTTCTGTATATATAATTGTTCGCATCTTGGTAAATGTAATTCGTTTTCAATATCAAGTGCATCTAAAGTTAAAATTTTACAATTTCTGAAAATAAAGTCCATTGTATTTACTTCAAAATCTAAACTGTCCAAATAAACTTCGTCTTCCATACTAATTCTTTCTTTTTTTAACTCATCAAAAATTTCTTTTTTATTATCCCCTGGTAGAAAATCGTATTTTTCGCAAAATATAACAAACTCACTATTATTTACTAAATTGTGGTTATATTTGCTCGTCATAGAAAATTCGTTCAAAGTTTTTTTATCAAAATTGGACAAGATCTTAATACTGATCTCGTCAGGAAACATTTTTTTAATAAAAAAAAATCAATTTTTTATTGAGAATTTATTTAGCTGATGTAGTAATGCAATCTTTGCATAAATGGTATTTTACAATTGCATCATAATAACGATTTGATTTTATTTTACATCCACATTTATCGCACGAATATATATTTTTTTCATAAATAATAAATTGTGGACTTTGCGGGGCTTTATTCATTATTATAACAATAATATAGATATATTTATTCAATTTTTTTTTATTTTTAGGATAAATGTAAGCGTAATAATCATCATATATAGATAAGTCTGATGCAATCAATGCAATATCAGAACTTTCTTGGTAGGCTATGTGTTCTTTGATCTCATCTTGCCAATCTATAGTATCATTAAATACATCTGGTTGATAAATATGAATAATACTATATCCGTTTTTAATAGCTTGCGTCATTTTGTAGAAATCATTTTTTGGGTTACTTCCGCTCATAATATAATCAGGACTAGTAAGAAATTCATGAAGACATTTATCACAAGTAAACCAATATTTATCTTTTGACCATTTGTTAATATGTTTAGGTTTTATTTTATTTTTAGTAATATTGAAATATTTAGATTTCTCATGAGAAGCGAGACTTCTTTCAAAAGGAATTTTTTTCTTCATTTTGAAAATAATTTTATTATAAATAATATCACAAAAAAATAATTCAATTTTTTAATCTCATGGATTTATTGAACTTATTGGATAATAAGTTTAAATTCAGAACTTTCATATTCATCGGAATCTAGATCTAAATACTCTAAATTATTACATGAAGACTTCTGGCGACATACGCCGGCCCTATCAGTAGTACCTGAAGGTACTTTAATTTTTCCAGTCCTAGATCTGTTCAATAGTCTTTCTACTGACCAATCTGGATGTAAACTCCATATACCCGAAATTTGAGGCGCCGACATGCTCGTTCCACTTTGGTAGCATATTTGCCTATTCGGGCACGCCCCAACGATTCCTTCGCCAGGAGCCAACACGTCGACGCAGCGACCTCTGTTGCTAAATGATGCAAGTTCTGCATTTGAATTATATGCACCAACGGTTACAGCTAATGAGGCTGAAGCAGGACTTGTGTTGCAAGCATCAGACCCGTCATTTCCGGCGGCCACTGTAAGCTTCCATCCATTTCTCACCATAGCATCGACAACTTTGTTGATCGCATCTGATCTTCCTCCACCAATGCTCATATTAGCAAGAGTCTTCTTCTTTTGTGAATTCACCCAATTGCAGCCCCTGATAATGTTTGACCAAGAGCCATACCCATCTCCATTCAATACTTGAACGCTAACAACTCTCGCATTCTTATTAACACCGTAAGTTTTACCGCAAATCAGGCTCCCAACATGCGTTGCATGAGAACTACCCTCTCCGGTCTCAAATGCCGGTCCACGCGACGCACGTCCCTCGAACTCAGGATGAGAAATATCCATCCAAGAGTCCAATACATATACTGTAGTCTCAGGTTGTGGAGTATCGTATGGATATCTATTTTGTGGTGGAAACTTAAATTCTGAGATAGCATTCAAGTGCCAAATATATTGTGATTCTTGGCAAGCCTGTGCACTCATAACACCATCGCGCCAAATTTCAATAATATTTGGATTTTCTAGATTGGTAGTCATTTCATCCTTATCCATAATACACATGATAGTTTCAGGATCAAATTCATAACACTCGTATTCAGAAATTTCGAAATTACTATTGACTTGTACAATATAAGTATTTGAGATTACATTTCCCAAAGTAATACTGAAAAACAAAAACAATGACAGAAAAATTTTGAACATTTTTGATATAAAAAATATATTTTTTGTCTTTAGATGAAATAATTTCAAAAGTCTGCGCCAAAAGAAATGTCATTCATATCTAGATTTTTCTGGCCATCAGTTCTTTGATATTCAGAAACACGTGTATCAAAGAAATTAGTCTGATTAGATAAACAGATACGATCCATGAAAGGAAATGGATTTTTTGTCCCATCAAAAATACTTTTATGTCCTAGTTGCTTAACAAGTCTATCTGCAACATATTCTATATATTGAGACATCATATTGGAATTCATACCAATCAAAGAAACAGGCAAGGATTCAACAATAAATTCTTTTTCAATAGCAACTGCTTCAGATATGACTGAATCAATTTCTTCTTGAGAAAGCTTATTTTTTATGTATGTGTTATATAAATATATAGCAAAGTCGCAGTGCAACCCTTCGTCTCTCGCTATATATTTATTACTCATACACAAACCATGCATCAACCCACGCTCATTCAACCAATAAATGCTACAAAATGCACCAGAGAAAAATAAGCCTTCGACAATAGCAAACCCCACTAATCTGACTGCAAATCTTGTAGAAGTGTCCATCCATTTTTTGGCCCAAACTGCCTTTTTTGTGATAGAAGGAAACTTCTCAATAGCATTAAACAAATCGATTTTCTCATCTGAATCAGAAACATATGTTTCAATTAGCTTAGAATACATAATACTGTGGATACTCTCGATGAACATCTGCATAGAATAGAACTGCCGCGCCTCAGCCATCTGAATTTCATTACAAAAATTTGCAGCCAAGTTTTCCATCACTATACCATCAGAAGCGGCAAAGAATGCCAGTATATGTTTGATAAAATATTGCTCATCTTTGTTAAGTTTAGCCCAGTCTTTTAAATCTGAAGATGTGTCGACATCATCTGTAAACCAAATGGCCTTAAGATGCGTGAGATAATAATCCCAAACTTTTTGATGCTCAATAGGAAATATGGTGTATTTATTCGATGAATTAATCAATAAAGGCTCATCTTTTAAATCCATTTTTTAAAAATATCAAAAGATTATATTATAAAAAAATATTATTTTTATATGAAAATTAATCAAAAAAGAATTAAACTGAATTCTTTAATTGTTGAAATAGTTCGTCAGTTATCAACTGATCAAGCCGCCTTATATCTTCTTGTTCCAAATAAGAAGAAATCAATCCAAGATTATTCTGCAAGAAAATCGCATGATACTTTTCGATAGGTCTAGCACACCATTGGCCAATATTGAGAGCAATCTGTAAGATAAATCGAAGATTACAAAATCCTTCGTGTTTACGTGGGATATTCACTAATTGCCTGATGAAATGGTTCGGCAAAACAGTTTCATCGCATTCATTTTGCTCTGGTAATCCCAATATCTTTTCAGAGTCCTTAGTATTGAGAGACTTAAATTTAACCATAAACCCATCAAAAGGGACACACAATTCACGAGTAGGCTGCCATAGAGCTTTCCCATCAATACCTTCACCATATTTCTTGTCACGAATTAATTCAAACAAAATTTCTAGTTTAGTCTTTTCGAGAGAGATAGGCATTTTTATAGGAAAAAAATATTCAGTTTTTTACATTCATTATTCATTTTCTATAATATTTGAATTTAAGTAATGAGCTATAATTGCTGCCATTTTTTTAAACAATTTATTATAACCAATTTCTTCTGATATATATGCAATATTTTTTGCAAATTTTATTCTTTTTATAATATCTTCTATACTATCATTTTCTAACTCCAATAAAGGAAGAAATAGATTTTGCTCTTCTTTGAAAATATCATTGATATGATGTTCCAGTGGATATTCTGGTGCATCAAGTTCTTTTGAATCTTCATTATAGTAATTTATATAATTGATTACAAATTTTAACGCTTCTAAATCTCCTGATCGTATATCTTTATCATATTTAAATGATGGATTTTTAATTTCGAATTTTATAGATGGATTATTTTTGTGGGATACTGTGTAAGTTGACATATTATAAACTAAGAGAATTATAATTTAAAATAAATTCAATTTTTTAATCAAATTTTCTTATTTATGATAATATATATACAAAATACATAGATACTCTAAATCTAGATGGAAGAAAATAAAATCGACCTGGATTTCATATTGGTATTATTGATAATATTTACAATTTTCTTTCTATATTTCAATTCGTGTAATTATTCATATTTCGGCTCAGGACCTAGTATATTTTTAGAAGAAGGATATGGAGATGGCGCATATTATGATAATAGAAGATTAGAGCCCTTATATAGAGAAATAAGATTAAAAACTATATACGACAAGGATGAAGATGATACAAAAGAAAAAGATAAAAAAAATAATTCTTCATAGTAAAGTTTTATTCAGTAAT
>JACCDZ010455184.1_pt1 | contig 34940 bp, 33 predicted proteins | sample 7449551 | NCBI WGS metagenome assembly JACCDZ01 (sample SAMN15323452, study PRJNA562643) | freshwater metagenome | isolation source: river surface water | place: USA:Blue River Watershed | collected 2017-08-18 | reverse complement strand
TTATTACAGAAGACTATTGGAAAACATAAAATTTTAACGATCTTTGACATAATATCCCCTTTGTAGATGTCATAAATTAAAAATATTTACCTGATAAATTACTTGCATAGATGAGCCAATTATTTATACCAATAGCTGATGGATTTGAAATTATGTTTTACGTTTATATCTTCTGCTTAATAAAGCTATGCACAGTCAAGCGATATTTTATCGTAACGTGATTTGAATGTTTATAGCAAAAAATAGCACATTAACTGTAAAATTTGCAATGTTGACAACTATAGTCTGTGGATTGAGGACTGCATTTCATGCATTAACTACGGAGAATCGTTGATTAGACTAGATAGACAAGTTTATTGGGCTTTAAATCTGAGATGAAAAAATCCCCACGAACAATATTGACAAGGAAGAAAACAGTGTAGTAATAGTACTACGACCTAGTCATTGTAATCAATAAATAGGGGGCAATATCTCTGCCTCTAAACCGTTGTCACTACGCCTTTTAAAGGTAATGCCAAATCAAGTTAAAGTATTGTAATGCAGTTTTGTATAATGAACTATCCTGAAGTAGCACTATTAACTCCGCCAATAAAGATTTAAAATTATGCTTATTTATTAATCAGATAGCTGGTTAGTTGTCATATGGGGTTTATAATGCTTACATTTAATAATACCAAAACCATGCATAGTGCATGGAAACCGATCGAAGTTCAAACCGTGCTCAATAATATTTTATGGCTGGAGTCGTATGAGTTTACGTTACTTACTTTTAATACCAGTTTGTGCCAGCAATATTTTGTGCACCATGACTTACTGATTGGAGGTAATATATTTGAGCGTGTAGGGGATGGTTGGTTAGAGCGTGATAAAGATGCTAAATTATATGGTTTTGTCAATCATGATCCTAGATTATTTAGTGCTGAGGAGACTCGTCTTGAGATCAGTGCTAATGATGATTTTTATGAGTTTAAACTCATCGGGATTAATAAATGTGGAGTAAATCGCTCAATCTATGTCAATCGTAATGAGGTCAAGCAAGTAAAGATTAATCCGCATGACGCATCGCCAAATGTTTTTCGTCAATTTGCACAGCTTAGTATTATGCTCGCAAGTTTGATTAATAGTGATTATTTGGAGTTACTTGAACGCAATATTGATAGCATGGAATTTTCGCTGATTGTTCCGCTTTGGAAAATTCGCAGCGGCGCGGCAGAAATTACATTTGAACAAAAGTTAAAACTAATGATTGCTGGCTTCTATTTAGCACAACCTAACCTTTACCCACTGCGACTGCATGGTAAATGGATAATGCCCAAAGAAGAAACAAATGTCAAGTTATGGACTAATTTTTAGTGTGAAAGATATTTTTGCCAATCTATAGAATTATAATCTGAAATAATTACTTTTTTTTATGTCCTCTCCTGTATCTGGTTTATGCGATTTTTGATTTTTTTATTGTTTAGACCGGATTTTTTCATGCATGGCATATTGATTCTTACCAGTTTTATCAGCATCTGGCTATTATGTTTCAAAATATTATTGACAATATTTATTCATGCATTATTGCAATCTGAACTATCCTTAAATAGCACTCCCCAAAAATATGATTAGCTTTTATAATACTGAACTCTATGGATCATAGAAAGTTAGTTAATGATGCTATGACATATAAGTTGTACGTATTATTCATTACTTGATCTTGAGAGTAAAATGAAGTTTCTTATTTTTCGCAAGATTAGACAAATATAAAAAAATACAAAAATTCTAGGGGAAAATTGCCTAATTGAAAATAAAGTAAATTAGGTAGTTTGTTTAAATTTTGTGTGTTTGGTTTTTTAAAGTAACACATATCATCATATAAGGAGATAATGGTGGGATTTATTATTTTTGAAAAGCATCCTGGAGATATTTTACAAATCGTAGATATCAATAAACATCTAATTACATTGGCCGTTGGATCATTTTATCTAAAGGTGACTGGTGTGATCAAACCAACCTTTAACAGAATGTTTAAGGTTCCTGTAGAGTTTCCATCAAATAAGCATCCCCGAGAAGCGCTGATTAGAGAGCTGGATGGTTTAGTATTAAAGCGAGAAATAATTGAATACGCAATACATGATTAGCCATAATAATTAACGATGTTGTCCTGATCTCGAATAGTAGTCTCATATAATTAGACGCAAGATAACGTTTAGTAAAATAAGGAAGGAAATTCTAAACGAATTAACGGGAGTTAGATACGTGTTAAGCCCTTATTTTATGCACGGATTAAGACTACCGAGGGCTTGAGTTATTTTATTTAAATTCTTGAATCGTCAACTGGCGATGACGGGTAATCACATTAAATGCAAAGTTATGTCTGATTAACTCGCTAAGTACGCTGGCAAGATAAACTGAGCGGTGTTTTCCGCCAGTACAACCAATCGCAATAGTCAAATAATTACGGTTGTCACGGCTAAACTCATCAAACCATTTGCTGGTCATCGTGTAGATATCGTTTAACATATTTTGCACGGATGGTTCTTTACGCAAAAACTCAATTATCGGAGTTTCGGTACCATTAAAATCACGGATGGTTTTATCATAGTGTGGGTTAGGTAGGCAACGGACATCAAAGACGAAGTCCGAATCAATTGGTAGCCCATATTTAAAGCCAAATGATTGAACGATGATGTTTAGCTGATTAAAATCAGCGTCAACAAATTCTTTGATAAATTTACGCAGCGCATTGGCAGAGAGATTACTGGTATCAATGCGATGGGCAATTTGGCTAATATCAGCTAACAAATCACGCTCGATATTAATACAGTCTTCAATAGTACGTTCTGGAGCAGCCAATGGATGCTTACGGCGAGTTTCTGAATAACGCATAACCAAGCAGTTATTATTTGCATCAAGAAAGATTACGCGTAAATCAACACCATTATTTTTGAGGACTTTAAGTGATTTGGGTAATTGATCAAGCAATGGGCTGGTGCGGGTATCAACACCAACCGCAATTTTCTCATAACCATATTGACGATAAATTTGCGCTAATTGCTCAAGCATAGTTAATGGTAGATTATCAACACAATAATAGCCACTATCTTCCAAAATCCTTAAGGCGGTTGATTTACCTGCACCCGAGAGCCCGCTAACTAAAATTATTTGCACTTATTCACTACCTTGTCGCATAAAATTAGATTGTTGATCAATAAAAGCCTGATGGGAATCATAGCCTTTTGTTCGTTCAATAGCATATTTTACAATTAATTCAACCAGAACGGGTAAGTTTCGGTTCGCCCCAATTGGTAGTTTATAATGTGGAAATTTTAATCCCAAGATTTCAATCTCGCCGATGAGTTGATGTAAGCGATCCTGATTGACAATATTGAGCATATCATTGTCAACCAGTTGAATTACCAAGAATAACTCTTTGCTGGTACATATCGTGTGATTTCCATAAAAGCGCGCCAAATCAATAAATCCAATCCCGCGTACTTCAATAAAACCACGTCCAAACTCTTGGGGAGCGCTTATGATCACTTGATTTTCAGTTAATTGCCCAGCAACCAGATCATCGCAAATCAGGCGGTGACCACGATCAATTAGTTCTAATCCCAGTTCGCTTTTACCAACGCCACTTTTGCCGATAATAACAATACCACGATCAAAAATTTCAAATGCAATTCCGTGGTGGGCTAATGAGTCTTGAGTTGATTTCACGTGATCCTTAAACTTCCAACGGGGTATTTCATTAAATAATTCTTGTTGCAGTTGCTCATTCTGGGCGTTGTCCATTCCAAAGGCTTTCTAAATCGTAATATGAGCGTACTTGTGGTAACATGATATGAACAACCACGTCACCAGAATCAACTAAAACCCATTCGCCACCAGCTTCACCTTCAACACCGACAATTTCAACGCCATTTTTTTTGAATTCTTCAACTACGTTATTAGCCAAAGATTTTACCTGACGGTTAGAACTTCCTGTGCATACGATCATTTTACTAAAAAGTGGAGATAACTCCTGAGTATCAATTACAACGATATTATCGCCTTTAATATCTTCCAATGCATTAACTGCAATTTTACTAATTCCTTCGGGTGTAAGCATTTAAATTCCTTTATAGAGCTTATGTTGAATAATATATTGATAAATTTCTGGCTCAAGCCACTGCGAAAATTTATCATTGTTATGGCAAGCCTGCCTGATGGTTGTTGATGATACGTCAATGGGCGTAAAATCAGTAAAAATGATTTGCCCGTAAGGCTTAGAATCATCAATTTGATTTACGATTAAGGGCTGTACTATCGTATTTAACTCATGTGACATTTTATTTAGATCGTATTCTGGGCGCATTGCAACAATAAAATTGCTCAGTGTAAATAACTCTTGCCAATGATGCCAGCTGTCAATGCTGATAAATGAATCACCGCCAACAATAAAAAAAATTACCTCATTCTCAGGCATTGTAGCACGTAAACGTTTGAGCGTAAAATAACTTGGACTATATTCAGTCAAATGAGTTTCGCTTAATTCTAAATCAAGCTGGCTTGGGTACTTGTCACAAATTATTTGCAGCATCTCAAGTCGTTGGCTTAGCGTTGCTTTAGGAGGTGCTTTATAATCAGGAACACCATTTAATGGCATTAGACTAACTTTTGCCTGTAAATGATCACTGATATGCCGTGCAAGCGCAATATGACCAATATGCACAGGATCAAATGTTCCACCTAACAGAATTTTCATCTAGTGATTAACCCCGTTTGCCAGATTTTGCAAAAATTCCTCATTTATATCACCACTGATATAGTTACCGTCAAAACACGATGCTTCAAAGTTAACTAGTTTAGGATTTATTTCGTGCAGACATTGCTTAAAATCAGCTAATTCCTGATAAATTACAGCATCGGCACCAATTTCAACCGCAACCTCCTCATCGGTCTTGTTATGACCAATTAGTTGTGTATAAACTGGCATATCAACACCATAGACACTTGAGTAGCATATTTTGGGTGCAGCAGAAGCTAAATAAACACGTTTTGCTCCAGCATTACGGGCAATTTTAATGATTTCGCGTGAAGTGTTACCGCGTACAATGGATGTGTCAACTAAGAGCACATTTTTATTTTTAAATTCGAGGCTAATCGGACTTAAGCGGTTAATTACGCTGGTTTGAAATTGTTCCGAATCATGACTTGCTTTATCATTGCCAATCAGATGATTTTTTACAAATCCTTCCTGATAAGGCCTGCCAATCCCTTCTGCTGTAGCTATTGCCACTGCTCGGGTAATATCAGGTACTGGAATTACCACATCAACTTCTAAACGTGGAAATTTAGTTAAAATAGTTTGCGCCAGATATTTTCCCATTGCTTGACGTGCCGATTGGATCGGAACATGTTCCATAATTGAATCTGAACGTGCCAAATACGCATATTCAAAAATACAAATATTCAGGCTTGGGTTATCATGACATGATTTGGAAAATATTTTTCCATCCAGCGTAATGATAACTGCTTCACCGGGTTCAATGTCGCGAATCAGTTGAAAACCGTTAATATTAAGTGTGCAACTTTCAGATGCCAACATATAGGTAGTAAATCCGTCTAACGATTCTTTTTTACCAAGTACCAACGGACGAATGCCAAACGGATCACGAAAACCAATCAATCCATAATCAGCAATCAGACTAACTACCGCATAACCGCCAGCCAGGCGATTATTTAGCTGATAAATTGCTTTAAAAATCTTGTCGTTACTTAGTTCTGTATCCACAGTCAGCTTTTGTAACTCATGGGCAAATGCATTGGTTAGTACTTCAGAATCGGAACGAGTGCGAACATGACGATGATTGCGGTTGAGCACTTCATTGCGCAATTGCTCAGTATTGGTTAGATTACCATTATGCGCCAGCATGATGCCAAATGGCGAATTTACATAAAAAGGGTGTGCCTGTTCTGGATCATCCGCAGAACCAGCCGTTGGATAACGCACGTGACCGATTCCAGAATTTCCAACTAAGTAATTTAGATCATGTTGTCCAATTACCTGCGAAATTAAACCAATCCCTTTGCGTAAATACATCAAATTACCATCCATGGTTGCCATCCCAGCAGCTTGCTGACCACGATGCTGCACTCCGTTAAGTGCATTATAAAGTAGTTTATTGATCGGATAGTTGGCTACAACACCTACGATTCCACACATATTATTTTTTTCCTAAATTTGATGATTCATGGGCAATAAAGCTTGCTGCTTCATGTCCAATTTCCTGATTAATATTTTTGATGCGATCCGGAATTGCATTAACAATCATAGTAACGGTTGGAATTAAAATTGGGCTAAACCATGATTTTTGCCAACTATGGGTTTTATCAAAGTTAAACATTTCCATAACTATGATGAGTAATGCTCCGATAATGAGTCCGCGAATAATACCAAAAACTGCACCAAGTGCGTAGTTTAATCCACCAAGCCCAGCGCTATGTATGATTTTATGAAAAATAATTTTTATTATTGTAATTACAACGGCAACCGCTAAGAAGGCTAATAGATAACTAAGCAATGAGCGTAAAAGTGGATTGCTGACTACATTAGGAATAAAACGTTCAATAAGCTCGGAATAATTTCGTACCACGAATAAGGCAATGAACCAAGTACTGATTGATAGTAGTTCGGCAACACCGCCACGAAAAATCGCTAGCAGCATAGAAATCAAGATGATAATGCCAAAGACAAAATCATAATTAGATAATTGTAATGACGACATCCTAATTTCCGGTTACTATTCCACTGTATCCTTCGCCACTAATGCTTTGCAGTTTTTGCTCCGCACTGCTGCGATCAAAAGGTCCGGCACGTAAGCGGTACAAAGTTCCTTTAGCAGTTTGAATCGGTTTAATTGTTGCATTGATTCCGTGTGCAGCCAGAGTTTGTTGTAGAGCTTGAGCCTTGTCTTCTGAACTTAGTGCTGCAAATTGGATATAACTGGATTTACCAGTTGAGCTAGTAGCATTATTTTTTACTTTTGGCGTTGGTGCCGGTGCCGCAGCTGTGTCATCATTACTTGGGCTATCTCCGATGGCATCTAAAATATCAGCAGGATTAACCGCGGCTTTTTTAACTTTTGCTTTAGGCTTTTCAGGAGCTAAATCTACGCTTTTAGTTGTTTGTGGCGTTTGCGAAATAGTTCCCTGTAGTGGTAAACTATGTTTATTTTCAGTGCTTACTACACCAGCTTTAAAGCCATTCCCTGAGTTAGTAGGAGCTGCAGCAACTGTGGTTACTGTATTTAATGTTGATTCAGAAGGGTTAATCGCTGCAATTGTTGCCGAAGATGTGACTGGTGCTGAAGCATTGGTCGTCGTAGCAAGCGGTGCACTTGCATTGTGGTTGGCATTGGCAAGGGTAGCAGATGCATCATTCTTTATCTCAACCACTTCAGGGTTAATCGGAATAGGTTTTACTTTAGCGGTCACATTGAGTAAAACAACCAAGGCAAAAAAGAGTAAGACAATACTACCGATCAGGCGATGGCGTGATTTGCGCTTAGCGTCTTCAGTGATTTTAATAATGTTACTTTTATTATGAGTATATTTGGGTTGCATCTATTTTCTAACCTTTTCGATTGCCTTATATGCACTTTCGACTACTAAAAAAGAACCAAAGCACACCATTCTATCTTCGCTGTTTAATTGCTGATAGCACAGTTCAGTAGCAGATTCAATGTCTGAATTGATAATTATATTTTTACTATTTACGCCACCGCGGATTAATTCTTGAACTAGTTGTTCTATCTTGGCACTACGCTCCGAGTTAATTGGTGCAATATACCAAGCATCAAAATCTTGGCTGCAATTGGTAATTATTTGTGCCCAATCTTTATCCGCGGCAACACCGAACACTGCAAAATTACGCCGAGCAAAGTGTAATTTTAACATATTTTGGCGTAGTGACTCAATTGCCTGTGGATTGTGTGCGGTATCAAGAACAATTTGCGGCGTTCCAGGTAAGACTTGAAAGCGTCCAAATAATTTAGTTTGGAGTAGTCCATTTTTAATTTGAGCGCTGGTGAGCGGAAATTTATCACGCAATTTATAAAGAGCTGCCAATGCTAGAGTTGCATTTTGTACCTGCTCTTCGCCTCGCAAGCTTGGATAGGGTAAACTGTATAGTTTTTGTTCTTTACAGCTAAAATCCCAGCTTTGAGCATTTTTTTTATAGCTGAATTCATGATTAAGTCGCATAAAATCAGCATTAATTTCTTTTGCATAATTAGTGACTGATTGCGGAATATTACTACTTCCAAACAGTGCTGGTTTTTTTGCCCGGTAGATATGTGCTTTCTGTAAACCAATGCTTTCGATATCAGCACCAAGTAATTGACAATGATCCATCGCTACCGTGCTAATTATTGAAACATCTGGTTCAAATAAATTAGTAACATCATTGCGTCCACCAATTCCAACCTCAACCACGGCAATCTCAATTTTGTGTTTAGCAAAAATCAGATGGCTTGCCAGCGTGAATGTTTTAAATAAACCTAAATTATATGAAGTAGCATCAATTACTTGTTCCATTGCCTTAGTTAAATCAAGATCACTAACTGGCTGGTTGTTAATTGCGATTCGTTCATTGTATTCAAAAACATGAGGCGAAGTAAAGCTTCCAACCTTATAGCCAGCAATGGTTAAAATAGTACTCAAGTATGCACAAGTTGAGCCTTTACCATTAGTTCCGCCAACCAGAATTATTGGGTAATTGGGCTTTATTTGCAGTGCATTGATAGCTTCAAGTATATGTTGTTTTGTATCTGCAAAATTTGAGGCACTAATTAAATATTGAATTAGAGCATGCTTTTGATCTATTTGCGCCATTTGATTTGTCTTATAAGTTGCTTAAATGCGCTGGGAGATACCGCATCATAAAAAACGACTAGGGTCTTTATTTGTTGATTAATTTTCATGCTAATCACTACAGCATAGGCAGCAATATGATTTAGTTGTTTAATCTCCATCAGGTTGGTCGTTTGTTGCTGCCAGCTGATTGCGCTATTGATATCAGTTAATAGATCACACTGAGTAATTCGTTCATGAAAATAGGCAAATATATTGTATGTAGACCAGGTAATAGTACCACTTACAATCAGCAAACGATACCAGAGTGAGATATTAGCTTGAGTGCTAAGAGTGCAGATTATCATTGTAAGTAATGCTATGGTAACTAAAATAAATTTAGATACTGTGAGCTTTAGGCTAATTAAACGTTGGTCCATCTTTAGCGCAGCAAAATTAATGAATGGTGTCTGATGCTATTTCTTCATCTTCATTATTCGAGCTATCATCGTCTTCTGTTAAATCAATTAGGGTTGGCGAAATTTCAATATCAAACCATTCCCAGAACATTTTCAGGCTTAGCTCTTGTGGCCATAAACTCTGATCCTCAGACCATGAGGCTAATTCTAGTTGAAACAACGCTTCGTATACTTCATCAACGTAAGCAACGCCATCTTCAATTTCATTTATTTCAGGTATTAGGTAAGAGTTGCAATCAATTCTGATATTTGAAAGATCCAATAGAGTTTCATTACTAATGGCTAGGTTATTATTAATCCAGTCCAGAAATGGTTGTTTTGGTTTGATTACTACAATAGAGCGCTCTACAACATAAAACATATTCGTGCCTTGCAATTTAGATTAGTCGGCAATTATAACGGATTTAGTCCGGAAAGTGTTATTAGTTTTATGATAAAATCTTATGATTTTGCTATAAAAATTGCTTTGGAGAGTGTGCAATGGCGTTAAATATTCTCAATGACCGCGATGTGATGATAAACCGTGAACTTGGTCTCATCCAGTTTTACCGACGGGTTCTGGCTCAAGTATTGGATGAAAATATTCCTGCATTGGAGCGCTTGCGTTACTTATGTATTGTAACCAAAAACTGTGATGAGTTATTTGAAGTGAGAATAGCACGGTTATTAAAATGGGAAAAAGAGCAGCCGAATAAGACGTTACCAGATGGTTTGAAAGTTACTGAGGCTTTGGAAAAAATCCGCCATGATGTTAGTGACCTCTACAATGATATCTATTCAATTTATCAAAATACAATTTTACCACTTTTGAATAAGCATGATATTTATATATTAGATGCTAGACAGTGGAATAAAGAGCAACAGCGCTGGGCGTATAATTACTTTATTAATGAATTAAAACCAGTTTTAACTCCGATTGGTATTGATCCTTCGCATCCTTTCCCGCGAGTACCAAATAAAGGGCTGCATTTTGCGGTTGAATTAGACGGTAAGGATCAGTTTGGGCGTGAATCTAAAATCGCGATTGTTGAAGCTCCAAGGATTTTATCGCGGGTTATCCGCTTACCGGAAGATTTGGCTCCCGCGCCTAATACATTTGTCCTATTGCAAGATATTATCAGTCTGCATGTTAATGAATTCTTTTATGGCATGTCAGTGCGTGGCTGTTATCCTTTTAGGGTTACCCGTGCTGCTGATTTAACCGTAAATAGCGATCAAAAAAATCTTCGTAATGCCTTAACACGCGAATTACATAATCGTAAATATGCAGAGTGTTCACGTTTGGAGCTGGATATTTCTAATGGTGAGCCAGCAACTAAATTTATTGATATTCTGTTAAAACAATTTAATATTACTCGTGATGATTTATATCGTGTTTATGGTCCAGTAAATCTTTCCCGCCTGTCCGATATTGCTTCAATGGTTGATGATGACAGCTTGAAATTTACACCATATAATTCAGGGCTGCCAAAAGAGCTTCAGGAAGAGCCTGATATTTTTAAAGCCATGGCGAAAGGCGATATTTTATTGCATACACCATATCAATCATTTGATCCCGTCGTTGAGTTAACACGGCGGGCGGCAGAAGACCCTCATGTTCTGGCGGTGAAAATGACGGTTTATCGTACCGGAAATGATTCTGAATTAGTGCAAAACCTGATTAAAGCAGCCCGTGCTGGTAAACAGGTTGTGGCCTCGATTGAGCTTTTTGCACGTTTTGATGAAGAAGCCAACGTTGAGTTGGCAAGACAGCTGGAAGATGCTGGTGCACACGTGGTTTATGGGGTAATGGGTTATAAAGTTCACGCTAAAATGTTAACAATTATTCGCCAAGAAGGTGATCAATTACGTCATTATGTTCATCTTGGAACTGGTAATTATCATCAGTTTACTGCTAAAATTTACACTGATTTCGGGCTATTAACTACTAATGCGGAAATAGCGCGTGATGTCGATAATATATTCAGCCAGATTACTGGAGTAGGTAAGGCTGGAGTATTAAATGTGCTCTTTCAATCTCCATTTACGCTGCATGATATGATAATGAAGGCGATCGAGCGTGAAACCTTTAATGCTTTGGGCGGTAAGAAGGCGGAAATAATTGCCAAGATGAATTCCTTGGTCGAAAATCAGGTTATTCGTGCGCTTTATCGAGCTTCACAAGCTGGGGTAAAGATTACACTTATTGTTCGCGGAGCTTGTGCATTGCGTCCTCAATTGCCTGGGATTTCAGATAATATCACTGTTAAATCAGTAGTAGGGCGCTTTTTGGAACACCATCGAGTCTTTTATTTTTATGATTCTGGCAATGAAGATGTGTTCATTGCTTCGGCAGATTGGATGAAGCGCAATTTCTTCAAACGGGTTGAAACGTGTATTCCTATTCTAAACACTAAAATTAAACGTAGAATAATTGATGAGAGTTTAAAACTTTATATTCAGGATAATGTTAATTCTTGGCAAATGGATACAGATGGAAATTATCATAAAGTTGCGATTGTTGGTAAACGCGTTGCAGCACAGGATTTTCTAATGAATAAACTAGGTGGTGCAGTTTTTAAAGAAAGTTTGGCGAGTAAGCTAACCGAGCAGGTCGCAAATTTACGAGCTGAATCAGAGGCTGTTTTGACGCAAGTTGTAAAACGTAAGCGTACGCCGCGGGTTGTTTCAGATTTAACAACTGAAGCCGAATCTGCAAAAACTCCAGTGCGAAGAACTCGTGTGGCGAAGGTAAAAGAATAAATAATTTAGAAGAGTAAAATTTAGCGAAGAGGTGTAATGTGCGAAATTGGATTAATGTTGTATTGAGCGTGGTCATGGTTACGTTGGTTGGTTGTGGATTTCATTTACGTGGAGAGAATGGCAGTTTTCAATTTCCTTATAAAAAAACCTATCTGCAATGTGATAGTGTGATTATTTGTTCTGGTTTACAACGCACGATACAAGCTGAGAGTTTAACTATGCTGGTTCAAACTAAAGAAAGTGCTGAAGCAGTTATAATTGTTACTAATGAACAAACTAGCCGTGATGCGAATAATTTCAACAGTGTAGGGCAAATTGCTAGTTATTTATTGACATATCAAGTAACGGCTCAGGTCTATACTCCTAAAGGTGAACAGATTGGTAATGATATAGTTGTTCAAAATCAGATGGTTATGGCGTTTAATAATAGTCTGATTTTATCCGCACAGCAACAAGAGGAAACAACTTGGGACCAAGTTCATCAAAACGTAATTAATTCACTTATTCGTCGGATTGTTTACTCTCATCCGCTACTGATTTCCCCAAATGTTACTGAGTCTAAGTAATTTTCTAACGACGGCTCTGACGAAATCATCTGGAGTGTTGCTTAGTGCTCCAGAGGAGTCATTCGTGATGATTAATTTTTTACGAGAGCAGCGTCTTGCAAGATTAGCAGATAATTACTTGCGTAATACTTATGCGGCGGATCGTTATTTTCAATTTGCGGTTGTTGAAGAGCTTGTCCGCAGTAATTCATTGTTTGGTGATAAAAATTGGATTGAAGTTAGTTTTAAAACCAAACCAACCATTGAGCAACAACAACAGCTAATCAGTTTATTACCACTGTTAGATGAGAATAATTATCTGATAATCAGTTGTGATAAATTAGATAAAAAAGATCAGGGCAGTAGTTGGTTTAAGAAATGGAATGAAGCTGGTGATAGTTTGCTGCTTGTCGGCAGTGAAGGCGAACTACGTCAGTGGACATTAAGTTTACTTGATGTTTTCAAATTAAAATTGGACAATGCGGCATTAGATCTTTTGCTGGAAATGAACCAGAGTAATCCGGCACAACTTCATCAGGAGCTTATTCGTCTAAGCTGGTTATTTCCAACATCATCAGTCATTAGTTACAATGAATTAAAAGCACTGCTTCTGGATAACTCACAGTTTACCGTTTTTGCTATCTCCAATCATTATTTACGTGGTGATGTTGCTGAAGTTAAAAAAGTGTATGCCCAAGCTGTTCAATTAACGGAAGACGCTATTTTATTGATTTGGCAACTTAGTGAGGATTTGCGTAAACTAATTAAAATTAAAAGTGCGTTACGTAGTAACCCAGATTTTAGGGCAGTGGTAGGAGATTTAAGAGTTTGGGGTGAGAGTATTGCTTCGTTTAATCAAGCGCATCAGAGATTATCTTATCAGCAGATATTGAGTTATCTTGATGAGTTAGCGCAAATTGATGGCATGATAAAAGGGATTGTAATCGGTGATCCATTAGTTAAGTTAGAGCAGTTAGTGATTAATTTTTGCAGAGGGGTTTAGCATGTTAGCCAAGTTATTTTCTTATCATCCAGAGACACCAATTGATTTGCAGCGAGAGATCACTGGCGGATTAATTAATTTCATGGCTATTGCCTACATTATTATGGTTAACCCCTTAATTTTACATGCTAATGGAGCTGGTTTTCCTCTCAATGCGGCAATTACGTCGACAGTGGCAATTATTGTGGTAATGACAATATTTGCGAGCTTGGTCATTAAACTTCCGTTTGTTTTGGCTCCAGGAATGGGAATTAATGCAATTATTGCATATACTTTGGTTTTACATGATAAATTAAGTGTTCCAACGGTCTTAGGGGTGGTTTTATTTTCGAGTTTGTTACTTTTTATTTTTTCAGTGACTAAAATTCGCCAGTTAATTGTTCATGCCATTCCTGAAATTCTACAGATTGCATTAAGTGCAGGAATAGGTTTTTTTCTATTTTTTATTGGGGTTAAAAATGTTGGGATTGTGAGCGCCAATGAGAATACTATTGTCGGAATTGGACATTTTAATTTACCAATTATTTTGACCTGTCTAGGATTTATTGTGGCAAGTGTTCTGTTTATTAAGCGAAAAATATATGCATTTTTGCTTCCGATTATTATTATTTCTCTGATCTATCTTGTGATATACCCTCAATCATTACCTAAAACTTTTATACAGATGCCTGATTTTAGTTTGTTTATGCAAATTGATGTATTTGCAGCGCTTAAACTCAGCGTTTTACCAGCAATTCTATCACTATTTATTGTTAATTTTTTTGATGCAACTTCAACTACAATGGGGTTATTAGCTCAAATACATTTTAATTCACAGCATGAGAAGGGTGCATATCTCAAAAAATCTCTCTTGACAGATAGCATTGGTGGAATTGTGTCCTCATTCTTTGGAATATCGCCAAGCGTAATTTTCGTCGAAAGTTCTGCAGCAATTCAAAATGGAGCCAGAACAGGTTTATCTTCATTTATAACTGCACTGATTTGTGTTCCGTTTATCTTTTTAGCTCCATTAATAGGTGTAATTCCTAGTGCCGCAACTTCACCTGTTTTAATGGTAGTTGGTTTAATCATGCTAAGTAATATTCGTCAGATTAAATCGGTAAATTTTGAAGATATTATTGCTATTGCCGTGACCGTGATTATGATGCCGCTGTGCTTTTCAATTACTGCTGGTGCAATTTTTGGCATTTTATCCTACACTTTGTTAAAATTGCTACTTGGTAAATTTAATGAGCTATCACCGACGTTGATTGTGATTGCTATTTTTTGTTGTGGCTGGTTCTGGCTTAATTAATTAAAAGAGAGGGAATATAAATTGAAACAAGATCCGCGTCGTGCGCGCCCAAAACGTAATTATGATGAACCATTATCACGTGATGAAATGGATAATGATAACTATGGCGATGATGGTAGTGGGTATTCTAAGCCTCCTAAGCGTCGTCGTTCATGGCTTAAAATAATGTTATTTATTATCGTACTGATTGCTATTGTTTTTGCGGTTAAATCGTATCTAGATCATAAAACAACAGCCACCGAAGAAAATGTGACGATTATTGCAGTTACTCCCATAGAGAGTACGGTCTTGATTCCTCATGAAGAGTGCCATGATGAAACAACAAGCAAACTAGTTAAAAATAAAAATGCAACATTTTTTAATAACCTGTTTGATAGTAAAAAAAATCCTAAATACATACAGCAAAATAGCACTAAAAAAGTTTGTCAAACTGTAAATGCAGAAAGTCAGGTTACTAATGGTTATGTAGTTAAATATCAATTTGGTAATTATGTTGAATCAATGAATGTTGCTACTCCACCACCGTTAAATGCAGTAATACCATTGACTGAGTTACAAAAATATCAGCAACAGTCTTTAGAAAATAATGCTGCTTCAGATGTGGTGACCAATAAATAGTTATACTTAACGAAGTGATATGAAATTATGGCGCGCTTTATCTAATAAATATTTAAAGCGCTCCAAATGTTCCTGAGATGCTTTATCATCCTGTAAAATGCATTCTGAGTAATATAGCCCAAATCCTACCTTGCGTAGTTGCCATATAATTATACTGAATTCGTTGATTTTTTGCTTGGTTTCGGCATTAGTGGTTAGGCTTAATCTAATACTCTCTCCGCTAGTGGCTATATTGCTATAGATTTGATTAAAGCTCTCGCGCAGGTTTTCTACGATCAAATAGCGATTTAGCTTTTGCTCATGTGCGCTACGAATCATGTCAATTTTTTTCTCCAGCGTATTACACAATTCGTGCTGCAATAAAAAATATACCTTACGTGAGTAATCAAAGCGCCGAAAGAGAAAATGGTCTCCGGCGATGCAAATTATAATGCCAATTACGGTACAGATGCCACGGTTTAATGTTGTTTCAAAAGGACCTTCTTGAGTCGGTACCGTGAAATTATAAGCATTCATGGTAAAGACCATCATGGTCATAAAAATTACACTTATATCGTAACGTTTGGCATTTGGAATAGAAATCCCAACTCCTAATAAGATAAATACCAAAGGAATAAAACGATAATTCAGTTGTAACAAATAAATCAAGGGTAAAAACAGTAAGATACCTATCAAAGTTCCTTTTCCTCGATTAATTGATTTTTTGATGATTAGCCCAGGTTCAATAGCTGCACTCATCATCATTACGGTGAGGAATATCCACCAATTATGTGGTATTGTAGTAAACAGATACATCGCCATTCCTATCGTAAAAACGAAGGAAATTTGTCCAAAGCGAGCATAGTCTAGTTTTTTTTTCAAATTTTCTTGCATATTTTATTCCAGTTTGTAATTGATTTACAAAGGCAGCTAAGCACATAATCTTGAGTAAAGTCTGTTTCATTTGTATTAATAAAAGGTATTTTTGCCTCCTGTTTAGTAATTACTGCTGCTCGAAAAATATCTATTTCTTTTTGAAAATTGTACCAAAATTGTTCATTTTTGTCTTTTAAATAAATGTGGTTGAGTGCAAATTGTATATTGCGAATTCCTACTGTAGTTTTCATGATATTTAGTAGCAGTTTGCGGGGTAATAATCTGCGATAGGCACGGAGAGTATTTAGATGCGAAGCACCTTTGGCAAAAGTATGAGTATCAAATTTATTAATTGCATGACCGATTTCTTCCGAAGCTGTTGCAAGGTAATAGGCAAATGCTCGATGCCAAACTCTGGCATATAAGTTAGGGTGTAGTTTAAATGCTGCAAATGTTACCATTAGAGATAGCATTACACAAAAAAACATATCAATTGCAATTTGCAAGCTTGCAGCAGGTAATATTGTCATATTGAGTGCACTAACTACAAGGGTTTGTAAAATAAATGGCTTAAATTTGGGATAAAAATGATCACAGAAAAAATATAAGCCTGATAAGTAGGCAAGTGAAAAAAATAATAGTGTAAATTTGAATGGAAATAATAAGTAGAATAATACACAACCAATACCACTGATAATAAAACCAAATACCAGTGCTAAATCTTTTTGTTTATAGGTATTAAAAGATTGATTTTCATAAAATGGAGCTAATAACATTGCCGGCAACGCATATGCACTAAAAATATCTGGTTGAGCTAGTGTGTTAATTGCTGTTAGTAGTACTGCTAAAAACAATCCTTTTCTAAGTATTATCCGCTGTATGTAATAAGGGTCGACTTTTTCCAGCCAACGTGCAATAATGCCATGGTTTAATTGTGATAGTATATTCATTCTCTAATATTTTTATTCTCTGGCTAATTTACCAATTGCCCATTTAAATGTTCCGCCTTGAATTAAGATGGAACTTAATACAACCACATAAGTAATTGCAACTAAACCGTCAGGAAATCCATCAATAGAAAGTGCCAAAGCAATTGATAATCCACCACGAATTCCACCCCACGCTAATAAGGTACTTTTACTTAAAGAAAAACTTGCCCGGCGACGTAAAATTTGTCCAAGTATAAAGTCAGGTACCAATATACTTAATAAGCGCGCAACAAAAACGATAATGATGCATACTAAACCAATTGTGATTGCCGAGTTATCAACATGAATATTTAGCATTGCTAAGCCAATTAGAACGAAGAGGAATCCATTTAAAATCTCGTCAATTAACTCCCAGAAGTTATTTAAAACTAAAGTACTTTCTTCTGAAAAGTGAGCTTTTTTACTGTAACCGCCTATGATTAGTCCCGCAACCACCATAGTAATTACCCCTGAGACATGAAGATGATTGGCAATCACGTAACCACAACTAGAGGCTGCAATTGAAATCATCGTTGCAACCTCTGGTGATCTTGAACGTTTGATAAACCAACTGGTAAACATTCCAACTAGGACTCCCCATAAGATACCACCACCAGTTTCGACTAACAGGCTTTCAGCGACATGTCCCACTGTTAGATGAACATTTTCATAAACTACTTGACTTAAAATTACTAACATTAAAATTGCACCCGCATCATTAAATAAACCTTCCCCAGTAATTAAGGTTTTGAGTCGCAATGGTGGGTTTTTAATTGATTTAAATGTGCCTAAAACTGCAATTGCATCGGTTGGTGAAATTAATGCACCAAAAATCAAACATTCGCCTAAAGTGAAATTTACATTAAACAATCCAGCAATGTAGTACAACATGTAACCTGTCAAAAAGGTTGAGATAATAACGCCAAGACTTGCTAGGTAAACAACTGGTGTGATTTCTTTTTTTAGTTCAATTGAATTTACGTGTAGTCCACTGGCAAATAATAAATAACCCAGCATTACGTCAAGTACGGCAGTTTTAAAATCCACACTTTTGACTAATTGGTATACTGGTCCAACATAGTGTGGGAGTGAGCTAGAAACTAATGAGGTACCAACGGCAATGAAGATACTAATTATGGTAAGTGCAATTGTTTTCGGTAGCTTTAAGTAGCGATCATTAAGGTAGCTGGCAAAAGCAGTTAGTCCAACTAAGGTGGCAAATAATTCGTGATATGTCATAGGGTAAATTTTTCATGGGAATGTATTATATTTTAAGCCGTGATTATAGCATAATGTTGCGATAAATTAGGTTATACACTGCACATTATCTAGAGCTATTACGCTTGATAAATGAGGTGTTAATTTTGAGATTAGTAGTTTCTTTTTTTTGGATTAGCTTGATTAACGAATCTACGGCTAGCCGTCCCAACTCTTGTTTGGAATGTGAGATAGTTGATAAAGATGGTGTCACATAGCGGGAAATTACAATATCATCAAATCCAATGATAGATATTTGTTCAGGAATCTTGACTTGATTAGCAAGTAATGTCTGCTCAAGTCCAATTGCCATTTCATCATTGGCACATACAATTGCTTCAGGCCAATTGCTTTGGTTTGAGGCTAATAAACTTAGTGCCACACGCTCTCCCGATTGTTGGTCAAATTCCCCAGCGAAAATCCAAGATTCATTAATCGCAAGTTGATGTTTTGTCATTGAGTTATAAAATGCATCCAACCGCTGCTGGGCATCAAAATGTGATTTGATTCCACTAATATACCCAATTTTGGTGATTTTTTTTGCGACCAAATCATCAATCGCTTGCTCAATTCCAGAAATATTGTCTAATAGTATATTCCGAATGTTTGGGTGAGCTAATTCCCTGTCCAATAAAACTAGTGGAGTATTTTTAGTTGCCGTTGCCAACAAAAATTTACTTTCTAACATTGGAGCAAGAATGATTGCACCATCTGCACGTCGTTCACTTAAAATTTTGTAAGCGCTGGATTTATTATTGCCAAAACTGGTTGCTACAATAAAATTATAACCTAGTTTGATAGCAGCTTGCTCAATGCCATTAATTAACTCATTGAAAAAATAACCGTGAAGACTGTCTAAACAAATTGCAATAATTTTGTTACTTTGCTTTTTGAGATCACGGGCAGCGCTGTTAAATTCATAGCCCTCACTCTCTATTAGTGCCAAAATTTTTTCACGGGTAGCAACACTAACTTTATTTTTACCATTCAGTACATATGATACTGTGGCAACAGATACGCAAGCCTTTTTAGCTAACTCTTTGATGTTCAATGATGTATTCTCTTGTATGATTTGATTTTAAGCAGAGCATAGATTTGATTGTAACATATATTAATTTGTTCAATTATGAATTTTACTGTACACTATTTTCCAAACAACCAACTGATTCTTCGCAGTTACACATTGAAATTAATGGTTTGTTTATGCTATTATAGCGATTAATAAGTTAAACGTTTAACTAAATGGGGGGTTAATTGAAAAGTAAAAATATTATTTCTATAGTTGCATTAGTTAGTTTATTAGCAGCATGTTCAAGTGGCCAGTCATCACAGAGTCCTACTCCTGCAAATAATCTGGCGGTTTATACAACAAATGAATGGGCCCAATTTCAGCCGCTAAATGGTATAGCATTTCAATCAAATTTGTCTGAATCAGCTAATGTATTAATTGATGATAAGATGAAATATCAACAAATCGAAGGTTTTGGTGCAGCAATTACCGACAGTAGTGCATATTTATTATATTCATTGCCAGAACCTTTGCGAACCAATACTTTAAAGACACTTTTTGCTGTCAGTGGAATTCAAATGTCAATGATCCGTGTACCAATTAGTGCATCTGATTTTTCGCTATATAACTACACCTATGATGATATGCCTTTAGGCATGAGTGATATCACATTGCAAAATTTTACGATTTATCATGATCTTACCTACATTATTCCGCTGCTAAAAATGATTAAGCAAATCAATCCAACAATTAAAATCATGGTAACACCATGGTCAGCTCCAGCATGGATGAAAACTAATCAAAATTACTTTGGAACATATAATGGGCAGGTTGGATCGTTGCAAGAATCTGATATGGCGGTTTATGCGCAATTTTTAACAAAAGCAGTACAAAACTATCAACTTAATGGAATTAATGTTGATTATTTATCAATTCAAAATGAACCGCTTTTTGCTCCCGATTCATATGGTGGCATGTATATGTCAGCTACGCAACAAAGTAGTTTTATTAATCAATATCTTACACCTGAATTTATTGCTAATGGAATTACTACTCAAGTTTTAAATTACGACCATAACTGGGATCATCCAGAATATCCACAAGAGGTACTAAGTAATTTAACGCCAGAAGCAGAATCAGTGGTGACTGGTACTGCGTATCATTGCTATGGTGGTAATGTTGATGCGCAGAGTATTACGCATAATCAATTTCCAAATAAAAAAATCTTTATGACTGAGTGCAGTGGTGGCGATTGGGCGCCAGTATTTGGTGATAACTTGGTTTGGGATATGCAAAATTTATTTATTGGTGTTGTTAATAACTGGGGCAATGGTTCAATGAAATGGAATATTGCACTAGATCAAGATAATGGTCCATATGTTGGTGGATGTACCAATTGCCGGGCATTGGTAACGGTTAATACAGTCAATAATGCCATAAGTTATAACGAGGACTACTATGCTGTTGGTAATATGAGTAAGTTTATTCAACCTGGTGCGGTACGGATTGCTTCGAGTAGTACTAATTCCGACCTAGAGGTGACCGCTGTAAAAAATCCTAACGGTCAGATTGTAGTTGTGATGGTGAATGGTGGTGCGGTTATGCAAGCAGTAGTTTTACAATGGAGGGATCAGAAACTTCAGTTCCAAATTGAATCGCAAACAGTAGCATCTATTAATTGGAATTAAAAAACTAAAATTTTAGGGGAATTACTATGAAATATAATATTCGTCGGTGGAATCCGATTTTGATTTCTATTCCAGATATTGGAATTGGAATGATGTGGGGATCTTTGGGTAATGTAGTTGCTTTTTTTGGCTATACTTTTACTAATTCAGCCGCAGATATTGCCAAAATTTATTCACTAGCGGCAATTGTAGGGGTTTTTACCCAAGTTATCGTTGGGGTTTTGAGTGATAAAACTCAGCATAAATGGGGTAAACGTTCCCCATGGCTAGTCTTTGGCATGGTTGGTGCTGCACTTAGTGTCTGTCTCTGGCCACTAGCTCACAGCTTTACTGTATTTTTAATAATGACTGGTGTAACTTGTACTTTAGTTAATGTTGCGCAATGTGCATACTATACGATGGTGATGGAGGTAGTTGATGCCGATCAGGTGGGCTATTCCAATACTCTGGCACGTACTACCAGTACCGTTGGTGGTTTGTGCATGGGCGGTTTAGCTGGATTTTTGTGGAATGCTCAACACCCTGAAATGACCTTTTTCGCAATGGCTGCGCTTATGGCATTGTCAACGGTGTTAATAGTTCCAGCGATCTTAAAAGAACGCCCAGAAAATTATACTAAATCTGAACCATATCGTTTGTCATTTGATTTTTTAACTAACAAAGAAGTAATGAAGTTATTCATTATAACGTTTCTATTTTTTGCGGCACGTACCGGAACCGGGCAAATGGCAACCTCGTTATTTGTAAAAAACTATCATTTTAGCGAACATGTGGTAGGGCGTTTTGCAGTATTTGAATCTTCTGCTAGTTTATTGTTTGGATTTACGGCCTTTAAACTAATCGATGTTTTTAATCGTAAACATATTTTTGCATTCTCAGCAATTGGTTTATGTTTAGCCAATGTTTATCTGGTATTTTTCTTGCATGAAGGTGCTTCACCATGGATTCTTTATGCTTGGACGCTAGCATGTGGATTATTCTTTATCGGCGGTAATATTTGCATGTACACCGTATTATCTATGGTTGTACCAAAGAGTAAACTTGGTGAGTATATGGGTTTGTTAAATTTATTCATCGCCTTACCTCAGTTCATTTTCTCGAATGTTTATGGACATATCATTGATGCTGGGCATGCAACGTGGGTTTTACCAACTGTGATTAGTTGTTATTTTATCGCATTCTTATTTACGCTTACTATGAAATTAAAAGGACCAAAAGAATTAGCTTTGGAGATTAAACATGACTAAGAAATTTGTACAAGTAATTGAAACCAGTAAAGCTGCGAACATAGCTTTTCATCATTGTGAGCAAGTTGAGTTTGTTGATGATGTTAGCGAAATTGAAATGAATTTACTAATGGTTTATCAAGATATCCAATACCAAACTATCAATGGTTTTGGTGGGGCATTTACCGAATCAGCGGCAATCAATTATTTCAATATGAATCCAGATATTAGAGCGCAAATCCGTGAGGCTTATTTTGGTAAAAGTGGTTTACGTTATACTTTTGGACGCACCCATATCGGAAGTTGTGATTTCTCCTTGGGCAATTATAGTTATACCACTGCTAATGATACGCAATTAGCTAAATTTTCGATTGAACGTGATCGTGAGAAATTATTGCCGTTTATCCATGAGTGTAATGATTTTGCTGGTAAATCAATAAAATTAATGGTATCTCCGTGGAGTCCTCCGGCATGGATGAAAGATAACCAACATTTATTGGCTGGTGGTCGCTTATTGCCAGAGCATTATGCAAATTATGCGACATATTTGATTAAGTACTTGCAGGCGTATCAAGCCGAAGGTTTTATGATTGAGTACATCAGCGTACAAAATGAACCTAAAGCGGTACAGACTTGGGAATCATGCATTTATACTGCTGAAGAAGAGCAGATTTTTATTCGTGATCATCTTTATCCGGCATTAGTTGCGGCTAATCTAACCTCAGTTAAAATTATTATCTGGGATCATAACAAAGAGCGAGCTTTTGAGCGTCCACGGCAGATTTTATCTGATCCGAAAGTTTATGCAATGGTTCACGGGATTGGCATTCATTGGTATTCTGGGGATCATTTTGATAATTTGCGGCTGTGTAAAGAGTTTTTTCCTGATAAAGAATTAATTTTTACCGAAGGCTGCGTTGAGTTATCCAAAGACGCACCAACCAATAGTGGTGGTAATGAACTAGTAGAAGTAAGTAACTCTCCGTGGGAATTTGGTGAGAAGTACGCACATGATTTAATTGGTAATTTCAATAATGGACTCGCATCATACATTGATTGGAATCTGTTGCTTGATACCCAAGGTGGACCTAATCACGTTGGTAATTACTGTAGTGCGCCGATTATTTGCGATGCCGTTAATCAAGAGATTATATTTCAGCCATCATATTATTTTATCGGGCATTTTAGCAAATTTGTGCCAGCAGGTTCGAAAAGAATTGCGCATAGTTCATTTACCAATAAATTAGAATCTGTTGCTTTTATTACGCCACAACAGCAAGTGGTAGTGGTTATCTTAAATTCGTCTGAGAAAGATATTCCAATAGTGCTTAAAGATGTTGCGAGTCAAGAGGTTGCTTCATTGGTGATTAGGAAACAATCAATTACCACATTACTTTATTAGTAGAGCGGTAGATATTATCCTTTACGACGCAAAGTAAAAAATACACCAAGGTATTTCACACTTGGTGTATTTTTTATGTGATTAGTTAAACACTATTTGATTATCCTGTGTTTCGACTAAGATAGTTTGCTCAGGCAGATAACTACCAGCCAAAATAGCTTTAGCCAATGGATTCTCAATATATTGTTGAATTGCACGTTTTAACGGACGAGCACCATAGACTGGATCAAAACCAACCTCAGACAATAAGTCTAGCGCCTCACTGCTAACTTGGAGATTAAGATCCATTTTGGTCAAGCGTGATTCTAGGCGTTTAAGCTGAATCTTGGCAATTTGGCGAATTTGCGCTTGATCCAGACCATGGAATACCACTACATCATCCACCCGATTGACAAATTCCGGACGGAAGTAGTTTTTAAGCTCTTCCATAACCGTAGCTTTAATCGCTTCATACGGTTCGTGACTCATGCTTTGAATCTGTTGTGAACCAATATTGGAGGTCATTACCACTACGGTATTGCTAAAATCAACGGTACGTCCCTGACCATCAGTTAAACGTCCATCATCCAATACCTGTAATAAAATGTTAAATACATCTGGGTGGGCTTTTTCAACCTCATCCAACAGAATCACACTATATGGTTTGCGGCGAACTTGCTCGGTCAAATAACCACCTTCTTCATAACCCACATATCCTGGAGGGGCACCCACCAAGCGAGACACGCTGTGTTTTTCCATGTATTCTGACATATCAATCCGAATCAAGTGATCTTCGCTATCAAATAAAAATCCAGCTAGAGCCTTGCATAACTCAGTTTTACCAACTCCGGTTGGGCCTAAGAATAAGAATGAACCGTACGGGCGATTTGGATCAGACAGACCTGAGCGTGAACGACGAATCGCATCGGCAATCGCGGTAACTGCCTGATTTTGTCCAATTACCTTCTCATGGAGTTTATCTTCCATGAGAAGCAATTTATCTTTTTCACCTTGCATCATTTTTGATACCGGGATGCCGGTAGCACGTGATACAACTTCGGCAATTTCTTCTGCGCCAACCTCGGTACGTAGCAGCTGCATATGTTTATGCTCACCTTTTTCTGCTTGGTGAAGTCTGGCAGTCAATTCTGGTAGCTTACCGTACTCAAGTTCAGCAACTTTTTGCCAATCACCTTTGCGCTTATAATTTTCAATTTCCGATTTAAGCTTATCAATTTCATCTTTAATTGATTGCGCACCTTGGATCATCGCTTTTTCATTATTCCAGATTTCTTCTAGATCTGCATATTCTTTGCCAAGGGTATTGATTTCCTCTTCAATAATTTCTAGGCGTTTTTTACTTGCATCATCTGATTCTTTTTTCACTGCTTCACGCTCAATTTTGAGCTGAATCAAGCGCCGCTCAAGTTTATCCATAACTTCAGGCTTAGAATCAATTTCCATTTTAATCTTGGAAGCTGCCTCATCAATCAGATCAATTGCTTTATCGGGTAAAAAACGATCGGTAATATAGCGTTGCGATAATTCAGCGGCAGCAACAATTGCTGGATCAGTAATCTCAACGCCATGATGGATCTCATATTTTTCCTGTAAACCACGTAAAATTGCTATCGTGTCTTCAACACTTGGCTCGCCAACCAATACTTTTTGGAATCTACGTTCTAAAGCTGGATCTTTTTCGATATATTTACGATACTCATCCAACGTAGTTGCGCCGATACAGTGCAATTCTCCACGAGAAAGGGCTGGCTTAAGCATATTACCAGCATCCATGGCACCTTCGGCTTTACCTGCGCCAACTAAAGTATGAATTTCATCAATGAAAATCAAGGTTTGACCTTCGTCCTGCGCTAATTCATTTAAGACAGCTTTGAGACGTTCTTCAAATTCACCACGGTACTTAGCACCCGCAAGTAAAGAAGCTAAATCTAATACCAATAAGCGTTTATTTTTAAGCCCTTCAGGAACTTCTCCATTGACAATCCGTTGCGCCAAGCCTTCGACAATCGCAGTTTTACCGACACCTGGCTCACCAATTAAAACTGGGTTATTTTTAGTCCTTCGTTGTAAAACCTGTATTGCACGACGGATTTCATCATCACGCCCGATAACTGGATCAAGTTTACCAATGCGTGCACGCTCAGTTAAATCCACAGTGTATTTTTTAAGCGCTTCGCGTTGTCCTTCTGAATCTTGGCTATCCACCATTTGTCCACCACGAATGTCCATGATGACTTTATTAACTTCAGCTGTTTTTACGTTGAATTGTTTTAAGATTCTGCCAAGCTCACCTTTATCTTCAAGTGCAGCCAGTAAGAATAGTTCGGAAGCTATAAAGTTATCTTGCAGTTTAACCGCAATTTTTTCAGTTACATTGAGTAGATTATTTAAGTCACGGGAAATGGTAATTTCACCACCCGTTCCTGTTACTTTGGCAATTCGATTGATACTAGCTTGTAATTCTGCTTTTAGCGGATTAATGTTTACACCAACTTTTGCCAATACACTGGCAATTGTTGAGTTTTCTTCATTGAGCATTGCTAATAGTAAATGTTGCGGTTCAATATAAGCATTATCATGGGTTAGTGCCAAACTTTGTGCTTCTTGTAAAGCTGTTTGGAATTTAGTAGTTAATTTTTCAAAACGCATTATTTTCTCCTTCGCGTATCGATTATGTTAACCATTATATAGTGATGGAGAATTAGATTTCAATAGCTGAACTTGGTTATTTTAGATTTTTCTAAAATTATGACTAAACCACCAGCAAGAATGAAAGAGAAATGCTAAGACTAATATATTTTTTATAGTGTGGATAAAGTTTTAACCACATATTCATAAGCATCATTCAGCAATGGCTCACCATGAGCACTTAATAAATGACAGAAATTAAGTTCTTTTAAACCTAACAGCTCTGATTTATCTATCTGGGTTGCTTGCATCCATATCTCATTAACGGTAGCATAGCCAAAGAGTTTTTGCTTTTCATAAAGCTTTGCGGTAAAATCACTAAAAAATTCGTCTCTTGCTAGCCAATTTTTTATGCTATCACAAGTTACTAATATTCCATTGTTTTGGTTGATATGTAAAATTGCTTCTGGGAATTTAGATGAAGCTAATGTAAATATTTTACAGCTAGTAAATGGCATTAACCCACCAGAAGTTAGATTATAGTCAGCTTTTCTATTATTTTCATGCTCCATTCCAGCTAATGCCCATAACTTTGCATAATACTGATCAAGGTAAAAAGCATCATCCCGCCCGTGAAAGCTACCTATTCTAATAACATTTTCAATTTGACCAAGAGAAGTTAACTCATCTAAACCTTCTTCAGTTAATCTAACGGTGTTGATAAGTGAAAGTTTACTTTGGTTTCGAACAATTATCATATTGCGACTATGTTGTAAAGTTATACCTTCATGCTGCGTAATATTAGTGCCTGTCACAAAGAAAACATCAGGGAAAATTTGTTTTATCTTTGAATGAGTCCATGCGGAAGAGTATTGAGACATTTAGGTGCTCCTATTTGGCTAAGTTATCACAATAAAAGAAATTGCCAAAGCGATTACATTTTTCAGTTTGAGTCATAGTTATAATCTGGTTGCGCAGATTATCAGGGGAAATTGGCCATATATCGCCAATAATCGCAAAGACATTGACACAATTACTTTGATTGGCATTTTCTCCACCAAATGGCTGCAGTTGTGGGAAATCACGATAGTCTAAATGCGGGTAAACCTGACTGGTAGGGCAAATCCGACTGTCCTTATAGTTATCTTTTAAACTTTGGCGTAATTTATTAAAATCCTCTGCATCCTGTGAGTTAACAGGGAAAAATTCTTGCCAGCGCCCACGAGACATTGGAGCCGAGGTAAATAATGCAAACTTCTGGTCTGAGCTCAACTGTGAATAATCAATTTGCATCAAATCCATAAATCTAACGAACAAGAGATTATGAATCAAGAAAAGAAAGACGATTGCGATACTCAAGTAGCGCCTGAGATTCTCATTAACGCGGCAACTTATCGTATGTAAACCGCAAACTACTCCTAGGTAAGCCAGTGCACTCGGCGTTATTGCGTAGTACTCGCTGAGAACGTGCATGCGCATAACATTTGATATACTAAATAATATTAACGGTAATACTGCGGATAATAACAAGAACGGTGATAATAGTGGAATAAGCAACCAAAAACCAAAAGTGTACCAAAATCCAGAGTTGGAATTAAAAAACAAGCTGATTATTTTTAATGGACTGCTTAATAGATTTAGCATGATTTCATGATTATTTGCTCCCCATTGATTAAAGAATCCTAGCGTGTCAGCTACTTGTTGACCGCTTTTATGCACAAAATATGGCTGTACTATCAAGATATTAAGCAGGACTGTTGCAATTGCCATGGCTATAACGATAAGTGCTGCTTTGTAATCTTTTTTACGACAAAGTAGGTAGATATAGCCTGGAATATAAAGTGGAGCATCTTCTTTTACGGATAAAAGAAACAGAGTTGCCAAAATAATATATACAAGTTTATTTTGAGTAACGCAAACATAATATAGTAAAAATAATGCTAACGGATAAAATAACTCGGGACGGAACCCATAGAAATGGTTAGAAGGTGAAGCATAAAATGCTACTACACAACATAGCGCAATAAACTGATTAAAATATAAACGAATAATTTTCCATAATATAATTCCTGCACCCCAAGTTGCAGCACCACCGATAAATTGTAAAAATATCGAACTACCGAATATAGCGTAAAATGGAGCTAACAACATTAGTATATAGTTTTGGTGAGTACCAAAATGATAAATGCCTGCAACCGAGGAAAAGCCAAAATTACCTGCAAGGATACCCTGAATCATACTGAAAAAAATTCCGGGGTCACGTGATGGAGTGTAGAAAGCTAGGTACTTACTTATAGTGGTATAGGAAAATGAAGCTAAAACCAAGCCAAAAAACACCATCAGACTTTTATTTGAAAATACCAGCTGGTCTAGCTTTAATAATATCGGTTTAAAGCAGATTGCTAGTAATATAATGAAACCGATACTCCAGCTAACGTACCAGCCACCAATGTAAGTCATGGAGTTATTATATAAGCAATAAATTAGAGGTAGCAGAAATGGTATTATAGACAGATAAACTAAATAATCACTGGCGATTGTAACATTGCTTGTTGCTCTGGGCGGTTTTTTTGACATCTAAGTGCTTTTCTTGGTATATCTAATAAAATCGTTGTTATTGTTAGCGATAAAGCCGCAGAAATTATACACTATAGCTATCTATAATTGGTGGTTTTTGAGTGCTTGCCAATTAGGTTTGGTGATTAATGTTATTTAGTGTGATTGATTTAGCAAAAAGCGCAGTTGGTATTTCGAAAGTGTTGATATATAAATTTAAGCTATAATAGCGACTTGATTAATTATTGTGGTTTATAAGGTAGTCTATGTCTGAGTTACGTATTAAGAATTCTGTGCCGCTGGGGATTGCGTGGTTATGGGTAAAAGCAAGTTTTGCAACTTTTCGTGAAAAACCAATTCACTTTTTAGCTTTTGCTATTGCTTATATTTTATTTTCCTTGTTTCCTTTTTTTGGTGCTTTTTTGGCGGTATTTGTATTAGCGCGAATTTATTCAAGTGCCGATAAAATCTTTAAAAATGAAAATTTTGATGTCGCACTAAATTTAGGTGAATTTTTTCGTCAGCGTAATATCTTAAGTTATGCACTTTTCTGCATGGGATTTGACTTAGTTGCCATGTCTGCAATCAGTGAAACTTTGAATTCATGGGGTGTTAATACCGCTGCAATGAACCCAGCAACTATGAGTGATCCGCGAATATTGTATTTATTGGTTGGTGTTAGTATTTTTCGTCATGTATTTTTTGGAATCTCACTGGTTATTGCTAGTTTTAATCCTGAAATAAAGATTTTACAATCATTGGTGCTTAGCTGGAAATTTATGCTTAAAAATTTAGTAGTGCTGATTTTTGCGTTATTTTTATTATTACCTTTTTTAGTTATTCCTCTTTATCTGAGTGTGCTTTTAGCAGTATCTATTAATAATATTGTAATATTTGGCTTTGCGGCGCTGATAATGTTAATTGTTATTTTGCTGTTTATCAGTGTGACGGCGATTTTTAGTTATAAACTATATCAAGATGGATTTACCAATGAAGAATAATCAGGTGCTAATAGTTCAGCGAGTTAAAGTCAGCTATTTTTTACGCTGGATTATTACTGGTGCAGCATCTTTGTGGCTTAATCCGTGGCGCTTGCTTTTACTTAGTGCCGCTTGTTTATCCTTGTTTGGATTGGGACTTTTTGCTGGCAGTATTTTACAAAGTAATTTTGTAATCGTAACGATTGCATCATTATGTTTGAGCCTGATTTTTCCACTCCTTTTATCGTGCCTGGCTATTGCTGAGCTCAAGCAAAGTTATCACGAAGAGTTACAGTTTAAACTGATCTTTCGTCAATTTTGGCAGGGTACTAATCTGCGATTGGTAATTGTCTATGCGCTATTGGTATTATTGGTTTCATTAAGCTGTAGTTATTTATTGTATCTGTTACCTGAATATCAAGCGGTGCTTAGCTATATTTTAGAAACCATATTAGCCTTGCTACAGATAATTATGCTAATTGCTATTCCAGCAAATATTAGCTATCAGGGTAAACCTTTTCATGCTTTGGCATATGGATTGCGTGCATTTGGCGTAAATTTTATTGCATGTATGTTATTTTTGCTAATAGTATTTGTGATATTATTTGCAGCTATTGCAGTTGCTAAACTAGTAGCATTATTAATTGGTACATGGGCATTAATTATTTATGTATTGGAATTATGGTTGTTTGTGACTTGGCTGGGATTAGCTTCGGCGAAAATGGCACGAGATTTATTTATGGTAGATGCATAAGATTAAATTTTTACGCGGTGGGAATATGAAGATAATAATTAACGAATTAAAAACTGAAGCGATAATTGGTTGTTATGATTACGAACGTAATCAAAAACAGCCATTAGTGATTAATTTAGAGCTAGAACTAGGAAACTGGAATTATCCAGATGAACTAATCCATACCGTCAGTTATGACGAATTATGTCAGATAATCCGCGAGCTAACGCAAGCAAGTAAATTTTTACTACTGGAAAGTTTGGCGCATTATTTAGTTAATCAATTATTTACTCGCTATTCGCAAATTAAACACATTAGTATAAATATAAGTAAACCTGATGTGTGTGATGCTCTGGATTGTCTTATTCAGGTTGAATATGCTCAAAATCGACAATATAAAATTGCTCTGGCATTGGGCTCAAATCTCAATAATCCACAGCACCAGCTAATCAGTGCCATTGAGTTTTTAAGTGAAATTGTCAGTGAGATAAAAGTAGCACCATTTTATAAAAGCTCTCCACAGGGTTTTAGCGAGCAAGATGATTTTTATAATACTTGCATTAGCGGTGTTACCACACTTGAGCCACAAGAATTACTAATTGCCTTGAAAAAAATTGAAAAATGCATGGGTAAATCAGAGCAATTTACCAATGGTCCACGGATTATTGATTTAGATATTATCTTGTTTGAGAATCAAATAGTGCGTGGATTGTTTTTACAGATTCCTCATCCACGGATGCATGAGCGCGATTTTGTTTTGCAACCACTGGCTGAGATTGAGCCGAATTGGCGTCATCCCAAACTACAATTGAGCATCAAAGAATTACTGGCTAATTTACAACCCAATCAACAATTTATTCTGCAGCAAGTAATGTAATGTTTTTATATCTCTTAGTTTCCAATTCGCCGCAGGATTTAAGAGCTGAGCTGCGCCAAATAAAGCTAGAGCTTAGCTATGCAAGCTATTATTCTTTGACAAATAAATTTTACTTATTAATCCAGACACAGCAACCAATCCCAAATAAAGAGCAATTTACACCTCCATTGGAGACCAATAACTTTGCTATTCCTGAGCTGGTTATGAAATCATGGGCATACAGTGAATTAGTGCAAGATACTAATTGGCTTAACTATGAGCAAAAGGCACAAGCGAGTTATAATGGTTGTAGCTTGTTTATTGCTGATGTCGAAATAAAACGTTCTTTTTTACCTCTATCTGAATTAATGTTAATAATCAACCAAACTCCGGACTCTTTTTCAGATGGTGGTAAATATTACCAGCAAATTAATAAAATAATCGAAGAATTAGAGTCCGCTTTAGCTGCTGGAGTTAGTATTATTGATGTGGGGGCAGAATCCACCCGTCCAGGTGCAAAAGCTCTAAACTCTACCCAAGAAATCAAACGCCTAGAACCATTGCTGGTCGTTTTAAATCAACTCAAATCATGTTACTCATTTAAGTTAAGTTTGGATAGCTTTCGTGCAGAAACACTGCTGCATTTTTTACCATATTTGGATATTATTAATGATGTTTCGGGTCAGTTGGATTCTGATTGTTTGCGCCAAATTAAGGATGCTGGTAAAAGTTATGCCTTTATGCACAGTTTAACTATACCCGCTAATCCGCAGATTGTGTTAGCTGCTAATTGTGATCCCTGTGTTGAAATTTTGCAATGGGCGGAGTGCAAGCTTGAGCAACTTCTTAGTCTTGGATTTACACACAATCAATTAATCTGTGATCCGGGGATTGGTTTTAATAAAACTGCTGCCCAATCATGGTATTTGTTACGCAATATTTCACGCTTGCAAAATTTGGATGTTGAATTATTAGTCGGGCACTCTCGTAAACGTTTTTTAGACAAAGTTACGCTTTCAGAATATGCAGGACGTGATAGTGAGAGCGCTGCAGTAGCTAGTTTTTTAGCAACCCAGAGCGTTGATTATATTCGTATGCATGATTATCGTGAGTATTTTAAATTAGCTAAAACCAATAATCAGTTAGAACGTAGATATTTTAGAGTAACAAGCAAATGAATCAACAGCAAATTCTTGATGAACTAGCCAACTTAAACCCTCCGCAAACTGAATTTAATGCCAATGCAATCAAAAAAGCCTTGCAACTATGCGATGAACCACAGCATAAATATAAAGTAATTCATATTGCTGGGACTAATGGCAAGGGTTCGACGGCTGCCTTTCTTGAAGCTGGTTTATTGGCTGCAGGCTATCGGGTAGGGAAGTATACTAGCCCATATATTCACTGCTTGAACGAGTGTATCTTGCTAAATCAACAACAAATCAGTGATGCTGATTTGGCTAATTTATATCTGGAGCTTAAAGAATTATTAAAACCTAGCTCAATTGTGCTTAGTTCCTTTGAAATGCTGACGCTGATTATGTTTGTTTATTTCGCTCGCTGTGGGATTGATTATCTAGTGCTGGAAACTGGGCTTGGTGGTCTAGATGATGCAACGAATGTAGTCGATAGCGAATATAGTGTTATTACCAATATTGCGTTGGAGCATACCCAGTGGTTAGGAAATAGTTTGACAGATATTGCACGACACAAGGCTGGGATTATTCATAATGGTAAGGTGGTGATTGCAGATACTACGCCAGAGTTAATTGCTGCAGTTAGTGCGCGCACGAATAATTACGTTAATGTGCTGGAAAAATATAATTATCATAGTGATCTTGACGTATCTCGTTTTATTACGCGCTTATGGTTTACTTCCAAAGGAAATGATAGCAAATATGTAGGGCTGGGTTTATTCGGGCATTTTCAGGCACGTAATTTTTTAGCTGCCTACGAAGTATTGCAGGATATTGGCATTAGCGATACAATGATCCTTGCTGCAGCCAAAACTGTCAAATGGTCGGGGCGCTTACAGTTATTAAGTAGATATCCGCAAATTATTGCCGATGCTTCGCATAATGCTGATGGCTGTAAAGTTTTAGTTCAATCGCTAGAATCATTTATTAACCCCGCTGATTGTGCCGTGATTGCTTCGGTTTTACGTGATAAAGATCGTGATAAGATGTTGGGGCTTTATGCTAAACTGGCAACTACTTTGGTGGTTTGTAATCTTTTTGATCAGCCCCGCGCAACTCCTGCACGCGAATTAGCAAAATTAGCCTATGGTAAATTTGAGCAAATTCATGTGTATAATGCACCATTAACTGCGCTAGCAGCAGCCAAACGAATGAAGAAGAAATTTATTATTATCAGTGGTTCAATCTATTTGTTAAAATATTTTGTTAAATAAGTCCAAAGAGGGATAAAAATGAAGGAATACGATTATCAGCTAGGGATGAGGATTAATCAACTCCTGATTCAGAAAAATCTGGAAAATCAGGTTGATTTTAGCAAAGTTGCCGAGTGTCAAGATGTAGAGTATCAAGAGTTGATCAAAGCTAAATTTGCGGAAGTATTAAATTTGCTCGGTTTTGCGGCAAACGAAAAAGAAAATTATAATACCGCCAAACGAGTGATTGATCTTTATTTGCAAGAGCGCTTTTGGGGCTTAGACTACCATAAATTCCCGACTTTTGCCATGATCTCCAATGAATTTAGCTACCATGAACCATTGATTGCCAGTAATATAGTATTTCAAACCAGTTGTGAACACCACTTGGTAGCAGTCAAAGGACGGGCGGTAATTGCCTATATCCCTAAAGATCATTTGGTTGGTCTTGGTAAACTTAACCAAATTTTACATTTTTTTGCGGCACGCCCACAGCTGCAAGAGCGCTTAACCAAACAAATATTTGTTGTATTGCAGGACTTATTAGCTACTGAAGATGTGGCGGTGGTACTTAAAGCGCAACATGATTGCATGAATAATCACGGAATTATTAATGACGATACATGGCATAGCAGCTCTCAGTTTGGCGGTATATTTAAGCTAGACTCAGCACTCAAACTGCAATTGAGTGCTGATATTACGCATAAGACGCACTAATCCAAATCATATAATCAATATTCTAAAATTGGCAGAAAGTGGTATGCTAATCACGGAAGTATGTCGTAGCAATGGAATAAGTAGTGCAACATTTTATAAATGGCGCTCTAAATACGGCGGTATGGATGTATCAATGCTATCCAAAGTAAAACAGCTTGAAGCGGAGAACAATAGA
>JACCDZ011703377.1_pt1 | contig 34987 bp, 33 predicted proteins | sample 7449551 | NCBI WGS metagenome assembly JACCDZ01 (sample SAMN15323452, study PRJNA562643) | freshwater metagenome | isolation source: river surface water | place: USA:Blue River Watershed | collected 2017-08-18 | reverse complement strand
TTTTATTAAACTGAATACATTATGGAAACAGAAAATAAAGGCCTAGATACCTACGGAGCAATTATTGGAATTTGTATTATCCTCATCGCTCTTACAATAGGAGGTATTTCAATCTTTAGTAAAAAACTAAAAGATTATGGAGAGACAAAGACGCAGGAAGTGACAGCGAGCACTACCGATGAGTTTGAACTTGACCCGATTGAAGACGTCACAGTTGATGTAAGTGAGGGACTTTAAGAAACTAACAACCTACAACTAACAACAAAAAAACTGATTCGCTTTGCGAATCAGTTTTTTGTTTATTTTTCTAGCCTTCGTGATAGGTTGTTGGTTGTAAGTTATCTGTTTCTCTAGACTGGACTAAAAGCGATTTTCAAGCTAAGCTGAAGCCCACTTATTGAATAAATATATAAAGAGCAACATGTCACATCACGCACACGATTACAAAGTAAAAGTAACAAAAGACGACAAGAAAAATGAGGTTACTATTGTTGGTGAAATTTCAAAGAAGGAATTTGCAGAATACACCAAAGAATCTCTTTCATATCTCATGAAAGAATATGAAATTCCAGGATTCCGAAAAGGAAATGTTCCTGAGAAAATCATCCGTGAAAAAGTAGGTATCAAGGGAATTCTTGAAGAAGCAGCTGAGATGGCACTTGCTCATATATACCCACACATTGTGCATGATGAGAAGCTCGATGTGGTAGGACGACCAACAATCACTCTCACCAAACTCGCAGAAGGAGAAGAGCTCGGATTTACTATCGTGGTAGCGGTTATGCCTGAAATCAAAGGCCTTGATTACAAGAAGATTGCATCAAAAAGTAACGGAGAAAAAGTTGCAGTTGATGAGGTGACTGACAAAGAAGTGGAAGATGTGATAAAGCAGATCAAGGGAGCACACCTAAGACGAAACGGAACAGAAGGTGTTACTGTCGATGAAAAAACGATAGAGGCGACAGAACTCACCGACGAACTTGTTGCTCAGTTTGGGGAATTTAAAAGCGTAGAAGATTTCAAGACAAAGGTCAAAGAAAATCTTAGTAAAGAAAAGGAATATCGCGCACAAGAAAAGAAACGAGGGGGACTCTTTGAATCACTTATCGAGAATACTGATATCGTAGTACCCGAAGCACTTGTTGAAAATGAAAAAGAAAGAATGCTCATGCAATTCAAAGGTGATGTAGAACGAATGGGAATTACTTTTGCAGATTACATGAAGCACTTGAAAAAGACCGAAGAAGAAATCAAAGCTGAGTGGAACAAAGATGCAGAGAAGCGAGCAAAGCTTGAAATCATTCTCGATCACATAAGCGCGAAAGAAAAGATAACCGCAGATGAAAAGCGAATACAGGAAGAAGTTGAAGCACTCTTGAATATTCACAAAACACTTGATGCTGAAAAAGCAAAACAGTACGTAGAAGGAATACTTGCGAGAGAAGCAGTTATTACTTTCCTAGAAGGCGTAAAATAAAAAAAACAAAAACACCCTCAATCACTGAGGGTGTTTTTGTTTTATAGAAGTAGGAGTGTGGCAATTGCAATCGAGGCAGTCTCTGCGCGAAGTACTTGAGAACCAACAGAGATGATGGGAATATTTTTTTCTTTAAAAAGAGTAATTTCTTTTTCGCTCCAACCTCCCTCAGGCCCAATCAAAACTTTGAGTGTCTCTTTTGTGGCACATGATGAGTCTCGAAGAAGCGTTCCTTCCATATGAAATACAACAATCTCATCTCCATGTTTTTCGAGAACGTCTTTCAAATCAGTAATTTCATCAATAATCGGAACTGAACATCTTCCTGATTGCTCACTTGCCTCTTTTACAATAATTCTCGCACGATCAAGATTGAGGTTTTTCTTTTCGGTTCGCTCAGAGATAACAGGTGTAAAATGAGACACGCCGAGCTCAGTGCATTTCTCAAGCACCCATTCAAAATTGTCCTTCTTTATAACAGACTGTAAGAGATGAATGTTTTTCTTTGGTGAATAACACGTATCATGTACTTCACTAACAGTAACATCCACACGTTCACTTGTGATCAAAACAATCTCTGAAACATACTCAGAAGAAGAACCGTCAAATAAAATAAGGTTATCCCCTGTTTTCAACCGAAAAACACTTCGGAGCTGGTGTACCAGAGCCTCATCTGAAAGTGTAATTTCTTTCTTGTCCCCAATCGTTTCTTCAATATAAAATCTATGTAATCTCATAAAAGATAGTGTATAACCTAAAAAACTAATAGCAAGTAACAGATAGACAATAAAACCATTTTCTTATATTGTGTCAGAAGCAGTAACAATTATTCACCTTAATTTAAAATACCTATGTCTATACTCATTCCAACAGTTATTGAAAAGACAAACCTTGGCGAACGTGCATATGACATCTATTCTCGCCTACTTAAAGAAGGAATCATCTTTCTTGGTGGCCCTATCGATGACACCGTAGCAAACATAGTCATTGCGCAACTCCTCTTCCTTCAATCAGAAAATCCTTCAAAGGAAATTTCTCTATATGTGAATTCCCCAGGCGGATCAGTAACCGCAGGGCTCGCGATCATTGATACCATGAATCACATCAAGAATGATGTCTCTACTGTCTGTGTCGGTATGGCGGCATCTATGGGCGCAGTAATCCTCTCTGCTGGTAAAAAAGGTAAGCGATATATCTTACCGAATGCCGAAGTAATGATTCATCAACCATTGGGCGGTGTAGAAGGACAAGCATCGGATATCGCGATCACAGCAAAACATATACTAAAGACTCGCGAGAAGCTCTATAAAATACTTGCAGATAATACTGGAAAGACACTTGCTCAGATAGAAAAAGATGGGGATCGAGATTTCTTTATGGATGCTGATGAGGCAAAGAAATATGGAATCGTAGATAAAATACTGAGTTAATAATCATTAAAATAACAAACAGGGGTTTTCGCTTTGCGAAAACCCCTGTTTGTTATTTGTTTGTCTTTAAAAACAAAGTGTGCTTAAATCGTATCCACACAAGACGCAGTTGTTTTGTGTAAGTTCTTTCCAACCTAATCTTAAAATGAGCTTCCCCACCTTCAAAAGGTATCCAGTATTTATCCTTCCAACCATTAATGACCCTGATTTTCTTTCTAGCAAACTAAGAACCCTTGGGCACAAAAATGACCTTGAAACAATGTGTGAAATAAATTTATTTCGTGTGATAAAAAGAGAAGACGAATATGAAATTAGGATATATGATAGTAAGACAACTGTAGAAGAACTCCGCAGTAATCCTAAGTTTGTAACGGCTGATTCTAGGGTGTTGTTACTCTTTGCAGAACAGTCTGCGAACATAAGTGAACACCGTGACAGAAAATTCAGATCCTTCGAAAAGAGAAGAGATAGAAACATTGGATTTCAACTGGTTCTAAGCAACGAAAAACATCGAAACCTTAGAAGTTTCTTTCCTATCGAATTACCAACATCGAATACCTACTACCCAGTAACTCTCTTTAAAAAAAATGAAGAGATTCGGTGATGTCTAATCCAAGCCACCCCTAACCTGGGTGGCTTTTTTTATTTGCCATTCCACCATTTCTCTTGTAGTATCACGTTATTAGTATTTTAATAAAAGTCTTTGGTCTTTGGACTGTTTTACACGACCGTTACGACCTGATACCTCTTTTTTTCTCCCGCCCCTCTTTATCCCCTAACAGCACAAACACTAGAGCAATTACATATGTCAATTACTGTTATTATCCTACTCGGAAGCCTCATTGGCTTTCTGGGTGCTGGTGTCGGATATTATTTAAGACTCATCATTTCTCTTGGTAAGCGTGGTTCCATGGAACTTGAGATCAAGCAAATGGAGTTAAAGGCTCAAGAGACTGCAAAGAAAGTTATTCTTGAAGCTGAAGAAAAGGCGGCAAAGACAATGCAGGAACTTCGCCAAGATGCTAAAGAACGTGAAGAAAAGCTTAAGGTTGCAGAAAATCGAATCATAAAACGTGAAGACAGTCTCGATAAGCGACAACAATTTCTTGATCAAGAAGTGGAAGCTATACAAGCTAAAATTTCAGAGATAAAAGAGATTAAAGAAAAGGCTGATAATTTGCTCAAAGAAAGAGAAAAAGCAATTGTGAATATCACACATCTCTCTACCGAAGAGGCAAAAGAAGAGCTTTTGAAAATTGCAGAGAAAAAATACGAGCAAGATATTGTGGTTCGACTTCAGAAACTTGAGACGACCAATCAAGAAAAACTAGAATCTCGCGCAAAAGAAATACTTACAAGTGCAATACAGAGACTTGGAAACTCAGTAGCGGCAGATGTGTTTTCTACCCATATTCCAATCACCTCAGATGATATAAAGGGTAAGATTATTGGAAAAGAAGGTCGAAACATAAAGACTTTTGAACGAGCAACCGGAGTCGAAGTGATTGTAGATGATACGCCAAGTACTATTACCCTCTCCTCTTTTGACCCTATTCGAAGACAGGTGGCACGTATTGCACTCGAAGCATTGATTGCAGATGGACGTATTCAACCGGCAAAGATTGAGAAACTGGTAGAGGAAGCCCAGAAAGATGTAAACAAAATAATAAAAGAAAAAGGTGAACAGGCGGCTCTTGAATGTGGAGTACTGAACCTTAACCCAGGAGTACTCGCCGTCCTCGGACGTCTCTACTACCGCACAAGCTACGGACAAAACGTACTCCAGCACTCAATAGAGATGGCGCATATTGCAGGGATGATTGCGGAGGAAATTGGGGCGAATGTAAATGTGGCGAAAGCCGGAGCCCTCGTACACGATATTGGTAAAGCACTTGATCATGAAGTACAGGGAACTCATGTAGAAATTGGTCGTCGAATACTTCAAAAATTTAATACCGACGAAGCGATTATCAAAGCGATGCAGGCACATCACGAGGAATATCCTTATGAAACCCTTGAATCTATTATCGTTCAGACAGCAGATGCTATTTCCGGTGCTCGTCCTGGTGCACGACGAGACAGTGTAGAAAACTACCTCAAACGTCTCCATGACCTTGAAACAATTGCAAATGATTTCGATGGCGTAGATAAAGCGTACGCTCTCCAAGCAGGTCGTGAAATACGAGTATTTGTAAGACCAGAAGCAGTATCAGATATACAAGCAAAGAATATGGCTCGAGATATTGCGGTACGGATCGAACAAGACCTTAAGTATCCAGGAGAAATCAAAGTGTGTCTCATTCGAGAAAATCGTATAGTTGAGTTTGCAAGATAAAAAAGACTGATGATGGATAATGAAATGGCCCGATTAGCTTCGCTAATCGGGCCATTTCCCTTTTAATCAATGACTTTTTCACTTTTTTATTGTGAGTTGTTTTAAGTATGTTTTCATATATTATTTCACATAAATGGCTCTATAGAGCCATTTATTTAAAATTCTTAAAATACCCTTATTTTACATAGTGAATACGAAGAGAGACAAAACATGTCAAAAGACTTGTGCAAAAAACGGCTTAGTATATAATTATTTTAGACGTTCAAACCCTGGAAGAAGAATCTCGCATTGAGACTCTACTCTCTAGACGTCATACACGTTTGTCGAAAATGTGTTGAGTCATTGAATTATCACATAACTAATTTTTAAATACGTATGAATAAAGCAGCTATCGTAGAAGCAGTACACGGTGTTCTTAACACCACTAAAGTACAGGCTGAACAAATTGTAGAGACTGTATTTGGTAGTATTGTTTCAGGTCTAAAGAAGGGTGATGAAGTATCTATCGCAGGTCTTGGAATCTTCTCAGTGAAGACTCGAAAGGCTCGAACAGCTCGAAACCCACGAACAGGTGAATCAATTGCAGTTCCCGCAATGAAAGTGCCTAAGTTCCGAGCAGCAAAGGCTTTGAAGGATGCAGTAAAATAATCCGACATTTCCCTCTTAATAAAACCGCCTCTCTGGCGGTTTTATTATTTCAAGTCAACAAACAAAAAGGTCGCACGCTTCGCGTGCGACCTTTTTGTTTTAAGAAAGCAAGAGCTTAGTTAAAGATGTTCTTAATCCAGTTGAAGAATCGAGTAAAGATTCCAGTGTTTGTTCCGATAGCTGCTACGTTAGTATCAGTTGTATTTGAACCAATAATAGGTGCAGTTTCAGTTGGAGCCGGAGTTTCAACAACAGTACCAGCATCACCTGTCACAACAGGAGCTACAGTAGTAACAGTATTCTTTGCAACAAGCTGAGCCTTTGCAAGACTACCATCATTACATTTCTCTTCGTTGATAAAACCAACAGTTGTAAGATACACGTTACCAGAAACAACGTCTTGTCCCCATGGAGCAAGAATAGCACCCTTGTTTTCAGTCTGAAGTCGCTTTACCGCATCTTGAGTAGCGAGATCATAAGTACCGTTTATTGTGAGTGAGAGATTGAGCTTTTCATTCAAGTACATCTGAAGTCGAGCAACGTTCTCAGCATCATTGTTTGCACCCGGAAGGATGAAGCCAACAATGTAAGGACAAGAATTTGCTACACCTCCTCCAAGATTGATAATGATGTTACTAGGAGCTGCGGCTGCGGTTGTTACCGAAGACGAACCGCCTGATCGACTACCTGATCGAGATCCTGAAGTCACAGGACTTACAGAACTTGAGCCAGAGTCAACCACAGGGTCAGCAGAAGTATTTGATCCACCATCTTTTACAGTAGGAACAAATGAAGAAGATGAACTTCCACCCGCTGAGGTGTTAGAACCAGAATCCTTCACAGTTGGCACAAAAGATGAAGATGAACCACCCCCAGAAGTATTTGATCCACCATCTTTTACAGTAGGAACAAATGAAGAAGTGTCTGGACCAGCTGAAGTATTAGAAGAGCTATCGTTCTTTACTTCTGGAACAAATGGAGGCACAGAAGCACTTGCTGAAGTGTTTTCTGAAGAATCCTTTACTTCTGGAATGAATCCAGGATCAGTAATAGCAGAAACTGTAAATGGTGCTACGAGCACAAGTGCGAGACCAAAAACAGCAATATATGAAAAAATGTTTGATTTGTTTTGCATGTTTCAATTATAGCATATCGTATATTTTTTGTCAACAAAAAAGTCGCGTTCCGAAGAACGCGACTTGATACCCTGATTTTGTAACCTTCAGGGTAAGGAGGTGGTGACCAGGCGGTAGAATCGTTTTGATTCACCTGACTCGAGGAGAGGAAGTTTTTCCCCTGGACTAACCGAGCGCCAGCGAACCCAGGTGGAACCAAGGTCTGTAGTCATATCCACGGCCATAATCAGGCCAGGATGTGAGCCCTCGATAACCCATCCTCCACTAGCCGGAGCAATCTTTGCACCAACAGGAGAAGGAACAATCTTGGTTGAGAGCGTCCGTGAAACGGACCAAGGATTGGTTCCATCCAGACCTTGAAGTGACATGGTCGTCTCAAAGTTCGAGAAGGAATTAATATAGGTAACAATCTGATTACTCACACTTTGACTTGATGCCACGAAAGACTTCATCTTGATACCCAAGATAATCCGCTTCATTGGAATAGAGCCAGACCCGTTGGTAATCATTGCACCGGTTGCATCCCACCCAACCACTCCACTTGAGAAGTTGGAAAAAGAGTGTGTCCCATTAAGGAGTCCATCAGTTGAGGATGAGACACCTGTTATGGATGACAACGTCAGACTATCCCCAGTAATATCCAACCACATCCAGAGACAGGTTCCGGTAGAACCTTCAAATCCAGCAGGTGGTGGAAAAACACCTTGCCAAGAAGGATTTTCAGATGTGCTTGCAACCACCCACTGAGGATTTAAGATATTACTGGAAACCGTCTCGGTAATACCAGTTGGCGTAACCAGTGACAAGACACGATATGTTTTGTTTGACATATCTGAAATCACATTATTTCGCCAAAAGACGAAAGAAGGGTGATCTGTGTCAGGACCAGGAATAATCTTGACAACCACATTTGTGGTTGCATTGAGAACCCCCATGCAAAGCACGAGGAAGAAGAGAACCACACCAATGATGTTTTTCATGACTGAATTGAGTTTGAGTGAATTGTGAAAGAGCGTCTTCGCCTATCTACTCCCTTTCTTTTTTCAATAAACATATGCGAAATACCCTGTGGTAAACACATATGTCTTGCAAGTGATCGCCTAACGACCTTCTTATATCTACCCTTTCAGGTAAATACCCTAAACTTAGGACAAGATAATTAAAGAAATTAGAAGAGTTTCAATATGCCCCTATATATAATACTAGCACACTCGATGACAAAAGTCAATAGGTAAAAAGGAAGGTTGGTGGGTAGGTCGTTATGTGGTTAACAGAGGCCTTACAGGAAGTTTTTTGATCCTGTCATATCAAGAAGCCAATACAACATAGCGAGAATCGGTCACGAACAGTCATGTTGGGAATCGACCATTACATGGTCAGTACAGCTTTCCTATTTTCTCAGATGGAAATCCTCAAAAATATAGGAGAAGCTTTTCGATTCACCCACGAAAGCCGTTTCGGCTTTCTATCCCGCACAAAACAAAAAATCGCCCAGTGGCGATTTTTTGTTTTGTGCGGGATGGGGGAATCGAACTCCCGACCACAGTTTGGAAAACTGTTGTTATACCATTTAACTAATCCCGCAATGAAGAGATAGTATCAAATAAAAACCTACAAAACAAGAGGAATCTTGGAAATAACTATAAATGTATCAAAATTATCCTCTGTCACCGCCTTATTCTTCTTTCGTTTTCCGCAGATGATACACTCATGAACAATCACCTCTTCCCCACCTTCTTTCATTCCCCCGATTGGTTTCATGAGGCCTCCGCATGTTGCTTTTCTATCCCCTGGATTATTATCAACGTGGCGAGACCACAGACATTCTGGACAATGATTAGTGTATCCATTCCCCTTCACCTCTTTACCACAATTGGCACAGATGAAATCTTCGATTGTTCTAGTAAAACGCGCTTCCATAAAGATACAATAGCAAAAATCAAAAGGTTGTGGTAGCATAAGCCCTGTATTAGGAAATCCGGAATGGATTTCAAACTAATGCACACATTTCATAGACGGGGCATAGTGTAACGGCTAACATGCATGACTTGGGATCATGTGACTCTGGGTTCGAATCCCAGTGCCCCGACCAGAAAAATAAAACCATCTTCATAACTGAGGATGGTTTTGTTTTGCAATATTGTCTTTTACAAATCAAAGATAATATTCTCAAGTATTCTTACTTTTGACTTTTTAGTCCCCTCTTCAATAAAGACAGAAACAAGGTCAAATTGCCAATCATGTATATCGTGCTCAGCTATATATAATGAAACTACACGAGCAAGCTTTTGTTGTTTACCTTTTGTCATATTGTCTTCTGGGCGAATAAGGTCGTCTTCCCTATCCCAAGTGTTATGCATAACGCTCTTAACTTCTACAAAATGAATCTTTTTGTCTTTAATGGTAACAATATCAATCTCACCCCAGGGTTTTGTGTAATTACGTTCAATGACTTTAAAGCCTTTTTTGATAAGAAAGGTGCATGCAATCTCCTCACCAATTTCACCCACTTTTTGACTCTTAGAAGTGAACTCTTTCATTTCTAGCATTATATAATATAGGGAAAGTTTTCCACACCAATCCCTAACTTGACCAATACACAAAGAGACGTCTTTTTTATTTGTCCTTGTCTCAAAACAACGTATTTAAGCCATAATTGAGACTTTTACGGTAATAAAAGAACTTACAATAAGACAAGGACGCCTTCTGTCCTTTGTAGTTAATCCACAGAGTTATCCACAGTTTTCCACAATAGCCTTTATTTAGAAGGGTTTGAAAAAGGACGGGTTTGACAGAGAGAAACAAAGAGTATCAATAAGGTCTTTGAGGAAACGAGTTAAAAATAAAAACTAACAAAAGTAAAAAGACAGTTATAAAAGACCTTTGCACTTATTTTATTTTGCTGTAGAATGGCTTGTATTGCGGGTATAGTTTAGTGGTAGAACACGTCCTTGCCAAGGATGAGATGGGAGTTCGATTCTCCCTACCCGCACAGAAAAATCGCCGTTGGCCGATTTTTTGTTTGTGGGTAAGCAAAACCTAAACAGCTTTGCTTAGGAAAAGGTTTCGAGCGTCGGAGGGATATTCGACCCTTACAGGGTCAGTACCCTGCCCTCAACCTCTTACAGAGGCTGCCCACTTATTGGCTTTCACAGATTCAAGCTCAATAAGTCTTGCGCTTTGGGCCCCATCCTAAAGCTCACCCGCACGTAACTTGGATTCGGTCAGAACTCTCACTCGCCCGTCGGCTCATTCGGTCCCGACCCTGCCTCGCTCCCACTAGAAGCTAGTGGGTCCCGCTCCGGCTTTCGAATCCATCACGAAGGGAATTTCGCCCTCGACTAAATCTTCGCCGTCGCTCAGATTTGTGTAAATAAAAGAGGGATTCGGTCGTTACTCGACCAGTACAGCTTTCCTATTTTCTTCCATGGAAATGTCAGAAAATATAGGAGAAGCTTTTCGAATCCCTCACGCGACCTGTCCCGAGGTCGCTCGAGAGCACAAAGAAAAATAGCCCAAATGGGCTATTTTTCTTTGTGCTCTCGGAGGGATTCGAACCCCCAATAACGGTTCCGAAGACCGGTGTGATATCCATTTCACTACGAGAGCATTTATGACAATAAAGGTAATGAGACCTTCTTATAATACTCGATAAACGATTTTTGCCAAGTTTTAAGGGCTCTTATAGCAGAAACATTTGTAAAACCAATACGAACAGATGAATTAAAACCAAATGTTTTTTTCTTTGAAATACGTGTATTACGGCCACAAATCTTGATAAAAGCACTATCTACATCTAATAGAGTACTCAAAAAGAGCAGATCCCTTCCCTCACCCACCTTGTCGGTAAAAAGCTTAATAGTAATAAGCTTCTTTTTGATATTAAGGTATTTTTGAAGCCAGGTGTAGACAAAAAGCACCAATTCAGGGTCATCATGGTGAAAGTAAAAAGAGTAATCTGTAATAGATGCATTACCAAGGATCGAAAGTAGTCCCGGTAAGAAAAGAGGATCGTGCTTCAATATATCAAACTTTTCACGTGAAACACGTCCAGCCATCAATTCCCTTTCAATCCTCCTCCCACGATTTGAGATAAGTGAAGCAACCTTCCCCCTATCCTTACGCTCCTTTCTATGAATAACGAGCTTTTCGAGTTCTTCGTTTGTAAAAGGTATACCCTTAAACCACAAAGAAAGTAAGCCTTTTGACACATTGAGCTTATTCCCTATTTCTTTATAGGTTAGACCTTCCCGCCTCATATTTATAGCCATTTCCCTATCATTAGACCTATGTTTCATATACTATTATTTATAATAACATAGTTTTAATAATGTAAAAAGTTACATGTGAAACACAAAATAAAGGTGTTACTGGAATTTATTTATAATTAACGTTACTATAATAACTAATGAAAATTGATACAAAATCTATTCCAAAAGAGGTTTCACAAGTAACATCGACTCTTAAAAAAGCTGGTTTTGAAGCTTACTTGGTGGGAGGCTGTGTTCGAGACCTTATAATCGGAAGAACCCCTAAAGACTGGGACGTAACAACAGACGCAACCCCAGAAGAGATTATCCCGCTCTTTCCTGAGACTTTCTATGAAAACAAGTATGGAACAGTGGGCGTAGTAAATAAAGAAACTGAGGATGAGAGGGTAAGGGTGGTAGAAGTAACCCCATACCGCATAGAATCTGAATATTCAGACAAAAGACGCCCAGATGAAGTGCTTTTTAGTAAAAACATAGAAGATGACCTCAAACGACGTGATTTCACTATAAACGCCATTGCGTTCGATCAGGACTCAAACACTCTCCTTGACCCCTTTAACGGTCAAAAGGACATAGAAGGTAAGGTTATAAGGACAGTAGGGGACGCACACAAAAGACTCAGTGAAGACGCACTCCGTATTATGCGAGGAATACGTTTATCAGCTGAATTAGGGTTTCACGTGGAACAAAGTACCGAAGAGGCTCTTAAAACACATGCAAAACTACTAGAACACATAGCCCTTGAGCGTATTCGGGATGAATTCAACCGAATACTCATGTCCACAAAACCAATGGACGCCATTGTTTTTAGCCACAAAATAGGGATTTTGCCTTATATAATACCAGAATTACTTGATGGAATAGGAATAGAGCAGAAGGGAATACATATTTATGATGTTTGGACACACCTTCTGAAGAGTCTCCAACACGCAGCAGATAAGGAATATAGCCTTGAAATAAGACTTTCTGCACTTTTGCATGATATTGGCAAACCAGCGACACGACGTGTTTCACATGAAACAAAACAATACACCTTTTACGGACATGAAGTAGTTGGGGCGCGAATGGCAAAGGTTATTCTTGAAAGACTACGATATCCGGCAAAAACTATTGATTTTGTGGTAAAAATGGTTCGTTGGCACATGTTCTTCTCAGACACTGAGACAATAACACTTTCAGCAGTACGACGGATGATAAATAATGTAGGGAAGGAGAACATATGGAGCCTAATGGATGTACGTATTTGTGATCGAATAGGGACAGGAAGACCTAAAGAAGATCCGTATCGCCTTAGAAAATACCATGCAATGATAGAAGAAGCCTTGAGAGATCCAATATCAGTAGGGATGCTGAAGGTGGACGGTAAAGAGATTATAGAAATAACACAAAGTGCTCCGGGACCAAAAATAGGCCTTATTTTGAACGCTTTACTCGAAGAAGCTCTTGAAAACCCTAGTATTAACACAAAAGAGTTTCTTGTGAAACGTGTGCAGGAACTTAACGAATTACCCGAAATAGAGCTTAAAAAGCTCGCAGTTATAGGAAAAGACAAAAAAGAACTGGCGGAACAGGAGGAATTGAGAAAAATAAGGAGGAAACACAAAGTATAGTAGTTGACAGTTGGTGGCTAGTAGTTAGGATAAGAAAATGATGAAAACCCAGCAATTGCTGGGTTTTTTGATACGTGTTTCATGTGAAACATGTATTTATCAGGGTAAATTAGTGTTTCACAAGAAACATAAGATATTTGTTCCTAAATAACAAAACCGCCTAAGCGATATGTGTCGCGGGCGGTTTTTGATGAAAAGAGCCCTTGGAATCAGGAATTTTTGGGTGCTCACAAGGGAGGCACGCAATAATATATTTTATGTTGCCTTTTAAATGAGGCAAAGATTCCTGGTCTAAAGATTCTTTTCAAGAATCATGCTTTCTGTATGAGAAAGACTTTTATCCAACTTCTAACTATCGAAAGAACTATTGGGATATAAGATCCCTGTGAGCAACGAGAAACGTGCTCAAATATCTAACAAACTAACCAAACATTTACCGTCTATGTGAAAGAACAATTTTGGAAGACCTATGTTATCAAACCACTAACAACACTCTTCCCCTCAAATAGTTTATCACCTATAAAAGACATGTAAAGGACATATATGTGGATAACTCTGTTTTTGATAAATAAAAAATGTCCTTTATAAAGGACATTTCTTTTTTAACCTTATTTTACTTGAGTTCAAGGCCGATAGGGCAGTGGTCAGATCCAAGTACATCCGCATAGATATGTGTTGCTTTTATCTGTTTTTTGAGATCATTGCTTGCAAAGAAATAATCAATTCTCCAACCAATATTTCTTTCCCGTGCAAAGGTCTTCATATCCCACCAAGTATAAGCATCTACCAAATCAGGATTCATAACACGGAATGTATCAAAATACCCCTCGCTTATAACCCTATCAATCCAAGCTCGTTCCATGGGCAAGAAACCTGTACTTTTCTCATTCTCTTTTGGCCGGGCAAGATCTATTTCATTGTGAGCAGTATTAATATCACCACAGAATATGACCGATCTGCCTTCATCTCGTATCTTATTAATATAACCCACAAAAGCATCATAAAATCGCATTTTATACTCGAGTCTTTCTGGTCCGCCACCACCATTTGGAAAATACCCCGTAATAAAGGCAAGATCTTTAAAAAAGACTGTAATAAGACGACCCTCCTGATCAAGTGCTTCTATACCCATACCGTATTCAACCTTTTCAGGCAGAATCTTTGTATAAATAGCAACGCCACTATAACCCTTACGAGTACGCGCGTGATCAAAGTACGATGTGTAACCAGCAGGTTTAAGAACCTCCTCCACAAGCTGTTCTGGATGAGCTTTTGTTTCCTGAAGGCAAAAAAGGTCCACATTTTGAGCAAGTAACCAATCAAATCCACCTTTCTTATGATTCGCACGTATACCGTTCACATTCCAACAAATAAAAGTCTTGGGTGAAATAGATTGTTTCATAAGAAACATAATAGCAGGAAGTAGGGTTGGTAACAAAAAACCTCCCAAAGAGAGGTTTTATTTTCTTCCGTGAAATTTCTTATGAATATCTCGCAAGTGCTTGTCTGTAACATGGGTATAAATCTGGGTAGTACTAATGTTTGCATGGCCCAGAAGTGCCTGAACTGAGCGCAAATCAGCACCATTTGAGAGTAAATCAGTGGCGAAGCTGTGACGAATAACGTGAGGAGTAACCTTTTTTGAAATACCAGCTTTTATAGCGTAATAACCAACAATACGTTCAACAGAACGAGGAGTAAGCCTTCTTGAATCAAGAGAATCACGAACTTTTTTATTACCATCTTCTGCAAGCGGGCCCCCAAGATTTATAAAGAGTGCCTCTTCCATATCGTCTCGTTTTGCAAGATATTTCTTCACAGCCTCACGAGCAGCATCTGAGATAAATACTACCCGAACCTTATCTCCTTTACCTCGAATAGAAAATTCATCAAGAGACAGATCGAGTTCTCGAGGCAGGGAACAAATCTCTGAAACACGAAGACCTGTTGAGAAAAGAAGCTCGAGTAAAGCCCTATCCCGAAGGCTTTTAATATCATCACCACTCGCAGCGTCAAACATCTTATTAAGCTCTGTAATTGAAATAAGGTCGAGATGTCTATCACCAACCTTTGCAAGCTCAATACGCTCTGGAGAAAGTGATTTTACCCCGCGTTTTGCCAAGTATTTAAGAAATGCACGCAGTGCAATGAGGTAGTAGTTCTGGGTTCTTTTCTTAAGCGTTGGAGAATAGCCGTTTTTTTCCTTTTTTACAATTTGACGATTAAGCCACAATCGATATTCACGCAAAATACTATCTGTTATAGCATCTGGGGAATCGGCCTTTAGAAAAGCAAGGAATCGATTGAGATAATGCTCATAATTTGCAACGGTTTTTAGACTTCTTCCTCGTTCTATTTCTATATACTCGAGAAAGTGACGTTTTAATTCTTGCAGGGAATCCATATGAAGATAAGTATAGCAAAGAATCGAGACGAAGGGACACAATAAATAAACCAAAAGCCCTTGCAAACAAAGGGAAGGGAGGGGTACTTGCATTTTATCCATATTTGTGCTAGACTCTTTAGTATCATGCTTTCAAAAACAAAGAAGACAAAAGTAATCAAAACAACAGCAATCCACGCAACAGATACTGGTTCATCTGAAGTACAGGTTGCTATTTTGACCGCTCGCATTGAAGAACTCGCAAGTCACCTTAAAAAGAATGACAAGGATAAGCACTCACGACGAGGACTTCTCGCTATGGTAGCGAATCGACAAGGTCACTTGAAGTATCTTAAGGCAAAGAAGCCTGAACAATACGCTCAAGTAATCAAGACCCTTGAACTTAAGAAATAGTATTTGAATAGAAAGAACAAAAAAACCAACATTTCATCTATACGTTGGTTTTTGTTTTGAATTTATATCTAAAGAAGATATTGTCTGTGGCACACAAAACCACAGAGGGCACCTTGAAAGCATTTTACATTAATCGGACCGACTGGTGTTGGGTATTAGCTTAATTTTTAAAATGAAAATCTTCAATCTTATAAGGAGAATTTTCATAAGCACCTACAACAGTTATTATTTTTATATTATATGTCAGTCATTAAACACAAAGAACAGAGGGTTGGTATCTTCATAGATACTCAAAACCTCTATCACAGCGCAAAAAATCTTTATCACCAGAGAGTTAATTTTCAACAGGTGGTAAAAGACGCGCTTGCAGACCGAAGACTTATTCGAGCAATCGCATATGTTATCACAACAGAAGCAGGGGATGAGAAAAACTTTTTCGAAGCTCTCACAAAAATCGGTATTGAAACAAAAACAAAAGACCTTCAAATATTTGCAGGGGGTAACAAAAAGGCAGATTGGGATGTTGGTATGGCAATCGATGCTGTTAAAATTGCCCCGAAACTTGACGCTATTATTCTTGTAACAGGAGACGGCGACTTCATACCCCTCGTCGAATATCTACAGATACACGAAGGGTGTCAGGTAGAAGTGGTGACCTTTGGTAAATCTGCGTCAGGAAAATTAAAAGAAATTGCTGATGATTTTATAGACCTTGACCAGAACCCGCACCACTACCTCCTTGGAAATAATCGACAGGGTGGTTATCAAAACAACCCACGACCACACCAAGAACGTAAAGAAAATCGTAGAGAACAACCAAAGACACGAAGAATTTTTAGACAAAAAAGTTCTGAATAAACTACTCAGGTTTAAAAACAAAACAAGTTCGGCCTAGTAACTCCTGAACCCAGTTTATACAAGAACTTATTCGCGGTGCCTTTATATCTTAAAATAAATTTGGTTTTTCCAACACAACACCCTTCTTATTATAAGAAGGGTGTTGTGTTTAGTTTATTTGTTGTAAAATGAATACATATGTCAGACCTTGAACAAAAACAAAACAATACAGAAAGTACCGATCTGAGCACCGAAGGTGTAGATGTATTAACGGGCGTTCGTGAGGAAAATGAATTTGATGGCACACCATCACTTACAGAAGAAGAGAAGACCGAACTCTTGAACACCGCAGAGACCACCCCTATAACAAAACCTATAATTCCTCCACAAGAAACACTCAAGACAAAAGAGATAGATAAAGTCGCGATTCCTGTACAGGTGAAAGAAACAACCCCTGAGGAAATACAACCTAAAAATAATCCAGACACCAAAGCAATAAGAACCTTCAGACTCGATACTGCCCAAGCGATACAAGGTCAAAAAACCTCAATGGTAAAAATGGTCATTGCTGAGCAACAAAAAAAGGCCGAGAGAGGAGAAACGCCGACAGAAACATCAACAAACAAAAAACCAATTATTTTTGCATTATTGGGCATTTCACTTGTACTGATTATTAGTGTTGCGGTGTATGTTTATTTTCCACAGACATCTCAGGACGGAAAAAGCACTATCACCCCTAAGCAAAGCAGTATACTGACAAGTACAAAAACAATCGATATAAGCGCCCAAAAAGATTCGACTCTTTTTGATGAAATTGCGCAACGAACACCAACCCTTACTGGCACGGTTGAAAGTATTACAGCTTTTAGACTTATTGATCCTGAAACAAAAAAGGTTATTCCTGTTGAGGATGTTATCGCCGAATCCACACTATCAGCACCTGACATATTTATTCGTTCCCTTGCACCTGAGTACTTATTTGGAGTTTATTTTAAAGAAGGAAACACACCATTCGCTGTCTTGAAAAATACCTTTTTCCAAAATGCATTTGCAGGAATGCTTGCATGGGAAAATACTCTAGAGGAAGACTGGAGGCCGATTATAAACAGTGAGCACCCTGGTCCTAAAATACTTGAAAAGACATTCAGTGACGCCTTGATCCAAAACAAGCAAGTTCGAATACTCAAAGACACTACGGGAAAAGAGTTGCTTCTTTACACCTTCACAGATCAAAACACCTTACTCATAACCACAAACAGGGAAGCGCTTGAGGCATTGATAGCAAAATTAACAGTGGTAAAAGTAGTCAGATAGTAAAAAAGAAGGTGCAAGCCTTCTTTTTTAGTACAGAGAGTTGGTTTTCACAAAGTCAAAACCGCCCGCTTGCAGATAAATAAATAGCTTTGTATGATTACCCTATGAATAAAAACGATTTACAACACTTCAAAGAAAAACTCGAGAAAGAACTAGCAACTCTCGAAACCGAACTTAAGAGCGTCGGTCACATAAACCCATCAAATCCAGCAGATTGGGAACCATCATCAGGTGAAGTTGATGTGGAGGCATCAGATCTTGCTGATATTGCTGATAATATTGAAAACTACGAAACTAATACTGCAATACTGAAACAACTAGAAACACAATACAATGAAGTAAAAGACGCGCTTCTAAAAATTGAAAAGGGGACCTATGGTGTATGCGAAGTTACAGGTGAACTAATCGACAGGGCACGACTTGAGGCAAACCCTTCTGCAAGAACAGCATTAAGTAACAAAACAGAATAATAATAAAAAACATAAGCATTCGTGCTTATGTTTTTTTGTAAAAAATATTTATGAGTTTTTCAAAAGTACATTCTGCTCAAACACATCTTCTTAAAGCACATATAATTGATATAGAAATTGATATTTCAAAAGGACTACACGCATTCTCAGTGGTAGGACTTGCATCTCAATCAGTTGAAGAATCTAAAGATAGAATATCAGCTGCTCTTAAAAATAGTGGATTTGAATCTCCAAAATCTCAAAACCAAAAAATAACGATCTCACTTGCCCCTGCCGATCTCAAAAAAGACGGACCCGCATTTGATCTTGGCATCGCGCTTGGATATTTACTTGCAAGTGGCACAATAACCTTTGATCCAAAAAATAAATTATTTCTTGGTGAACTCTCGCTCAATGGTCAGGTACGCAGGGTACAAGGAACACTTGCGCTTATTATTGAGGCACAGAAAAAAGGTTTTACCGAAGTATTTGTGCCAAAAGAAAATGCAGAAGAGGCTGGACTTGTGAGGGGAATAACCATATTTCCTGTAGAAAATCTTAAGGAGGTAATTGAACACCTAAATACAATTCCAAAAAATGGCAAAGTTAGAAAATCTATAACACCCCAAGAAGAAACACGTATCAATCCTGAGAAAAACAATGAGAGAATAAGTATTGACGATATTGAAGGACAAAAAAATGCAAAGCGTGCGCTTACAATAGCCGCCTCAGGTGGTCACAATATTGCATTCTATGGACCACCAGGAACAGGTAAGACAATGCTCGCTCGAGCATTTCAAGATTTATTACCAGCACTTTCATTTGAAGAGGCAATAGAAGTCACAGCCATACACTCAATAGCCGGAACACTTACCGGACCTTATATAAACGAAGCGCCTTTCAGAACACCACACCACACAGCTTCCTACGTATCACTTGTAGGAGGCGGTGCAAATCTCAAACCAGGCGAAGTAACACTCGCACATCGCGGAGTACTTTTTCTCGATGAATTTCCCGAGTTTGATAGAAAAGTTATCGAGACATTACGACAACCACTCGAGGATCATATGGTCTCTGTTTCCCGTGCAAAAGGTACCGCGCATTTTCCCGCACGGTTCATCCTTATTGCAACAATGAATCCGTGCCCTTGCGGAAATTACGGAATAGAAGGAAAGCGATGTACGTGCACACAACAGACCATACTTAAATATCAAAAAAAGATTTCAGGACCCATTATTGACCGTATTGATATGTGGGTCGAAGTTTCAAAGATTGACCACGAAGCAATCGTAAAAAAGAAAACAAAAACAAATGAGAGGGAAGGAATAAAAGAACTTATTCACAAAACACGAGCGATACAAAGGGGTCGTTTTCAAAAAGAAATGTTGAACGGTGACATGAATGCAAAAAGCCTTCATTCTTTTTCCCAACTATCAGAAGAAGGAGAAAAGATTTTGACACAAGCCGCTAAAAACTTAGACCTCTCAGCTCGAGCGTGTCACAGAATCATTAAACTCGCACGGACAATTGCAGACATAGACAATAAAGAGAAAGTGGAAAAGAATCACATACTTGAGGCTTTGCAATATAGGCCAAAGAAAGAAAGTTAATCTTTTTTACACCAAGCCGCAAGACCAATATTAACAACAATTAAAAAGGGGATGAAATATTTTAAGTAATAGAAGAAACAGAAAAAAGTAACGAGTGGCCACGCTTGTGATAATACAACAAAAGAAGGTGCATAAGTAAAAGAGATTATTATCAATAGATACCCAAGAACCATCAAAGAATTGAGTTTCAAAAACTGTATACTTATTTTTTTGTTATTCATTAAACCTAGAATACTACTAAAACGGATTCTTGGCACCTCGTATCTCAAAATGTACGTGCGGACCTGTTGATTTACCTGAGTTTCCTAGAAGAGCGATGGTATCACCTTGAGCAACAATGTCTCCAGGAGAAACCAACACCTTTGAAGCATGTCCATAGAGTGTCTGGGTTCCGTTTGGATGTGAAATAACAACATAGCTACCATAACCACCGTTATAACCACCAGATTTTGCAACAATAACAGTACCAGAGGCTGATGCATAGATTGGAGTACCAACACTATTCGCCAAATCAACACCGTTATAACCATGAAGACCCTGAGTCCTCACGCCTCCATTTATAGGACGAATATAATAACCTTTATACTCTGGTCCACCAGCATTTCGAAGTTTACTTGTGGTAGTAACACTCGAAGTTTGCTGAATAACAAGTTCGCCATCCGGCACAATAAGTGTTGATCCGATAGCCAAAACCTCGTTTGTCTGTAGCCCGTTAAAATTAGCGATATCGAGCTTATCTGCCTTATATTTTTTAGCAATTGACGCTAGAGTATCTCCTTTTACAACAGTGTGATTGATACCAGAAACCGGAAGAATAACCAACGTATCACCTTCTTTTATTTTTCCATTCTTAAGAGAGTTTGACCAAACAATAGTATTAACAGAAACATTAAACATCTTTGCAATCTGACCGAGGGTATCACCAGCTCTTACGGTATAGACGCTAATCTGGGTAGGGTGGGCATTTACAATATCAGCGATAGTACCGGAAACACCGACCTCTGATACCAAAGCACTACCATCGATGATTGTAAGATCGGGAGAAAGAGCAGATTTAAGGTCAGGGTTTGAAGGCGCTTCTAAAAGAGCCATATTTTGAAAACTTACAGGCTTACCATCCTGAGAAGCATTCACATCTTCTGAGACAAGATCACCCATAAATGAAAACAAGCCAGCATGTGCTTGTTGTGGAATAAACAAAATACTTACAAATAGCACAAAAATGGCTTTATTAAGCCATATAACCTCTTTTTTAAAACCATCGAGAGTAAAATTTTTCACAAAAACAGACTAAGCAGAGGACGAAAAACCCTTATGAGGAGCCACGGGAAAGAATTTACAGTTTTATGGCTCTACTAAGCCATATTTTATAAATATGGCGGTTCTCGTACCCCTCTACTATACCTGGGGTGAACCTTAAGTCAATAACCTTATCCACAGTCACTTTTTTCATAAAAAAACCCACTGTTTACAGCGTAAAATTATTTTTTTCAAAAAGAGGTACTCTCCATGTTATACTTTTTGAATGAAACATCTTGAAGGACTAAACGAGCAACAAAAAGAAGCGGTTCTTACCACACAAGGACCGCTTCTTATATTGGCAGGAGCAGGTGCGGGCAAAACCAAGACAATAACCCACCGCATACTTCATCTTATAAAAGAGGGAATAACCCCCGCATCTATTCTCGCCATTACTTTTACCAACAAATCAGCAAAAGAGATGCGAGAGCGTGTATTTAAGCTTATCGAAACAGATAAAACGCTCAATGTCCCAATTTCTTTTACCGAGCGACCATTCGTAAGCACCTTTCACGCACTCGGGGTTCATATCCTTCGTGAAAATAATACTCTTTTAAATATACCGCGCGCCTTTACCATTTTTGACAGATCAGACTCAAAACGAGTTGTTAAAGACGCACTTATTGAAAAAGGACTTGATCCAAAACAATACGATCCGAACACAATACTCAGTATTATTTCTCGCGAAAAAGGCAATGCAATAACGCTTGAGACATTTAGAAACAATAGAAACAAAGATTATATATCTGATGTAGTTCTTTCTGTTTGGGAAAAATATGAGACAGCACTGAAAACAGAAAAAGCTCTCGATTTTGATGACCTTTTGTTAAAAACAGTAGAACTTCTTCGTACAAACGAAGAAGCAAGAAATAAATATCAGAAGCAGTGGCAATATGTACACGTCGATGAGTACCAGGACACCAACCGTGTTCAGTATTCGATAATGAAACTCATTGTCGGTGAGAATAATAATATTTGTGTTGTGGGTGATGTTGATCAAAATATTTACAGCTGGAGAGGTGCAGACATTAAAAACATACTCAACTTCGAACGTGATTTCAAAAATGCAAAGACAGTTCTGCTTGAAGAAAACTATCGATCAACCCAGACCATTCTTGAAGTTGCAAATCATGTCATAAAGAAAAACAAAAATCGTTTCGAAAAAAACCTATTCACCAAACAAGGGGCGGGGGACAAAATGACTATATTTGAAGGATTTGATGAAAACGATGAGGCGAGATTTGTGGCAGAAAAAACACGAGACCTGATAGCGACCGGAGTAAACCCGAGTGAAATAGCGGTACTCTACAGAGCAAACTTTCAATCCCGAGTACTCGAAGAAGCTTTTCTAAGACAAGGTATTTCTTACCAAGTACTTGGAACAAAGTTTTTTGAGAGAAAAGAAATTAAAGACGTACTCTCTTTTGTGCGCGCAGCACTCAACCCTGACTCCCTATCTGATTTGAAGCGAATTATAAATGTACCACCACGAGGAATAGGTAAAGCAACTATTGCAAAAATATTTGGAGGCGAAGAAGGAAGTCTTTCATCTGCGCACGCTACAAAATGGCTCGCTTTCAAAGGCGTACTCGCGCGTATCAGAAGCAACTCGGCAACAATGAGTGCATCTGCATTAATTAAATACACTATCACAGAGAGCGGCATTGAAGATAGCTTAAGAACTGGACTTGAAGAAGACGCCGAACGTCTTGAAAACATAAAAGAACTAGCTTCGCTCGCAACCAAGTACGACATGATGGAGGGGGCAACAGGTGTAGAAAAACTGCTTGAAGATGCCGCACTACAGAGTGATCAAGATGAGATGGAGGAAAAGGAAGTGGAGAAAGCTAGACTTATGACAGTACATGCATCCAAAGGGCTCGAATTTGATTACGTATTCATCGTAGGGCTTGAACAAGATCTTTTTCCACACAAACCAATGGATGCAAAAAAGGGAAGAGATAACGAAGAGGAGAGGAGGCTCTTTTATGTAGCACTTACCCGAGCACGGAAGAAAGTATTCCTCTCATATGCAAACATGCGAACCATATTTGGTTCTCGACAAATGGGGGTGCCCTCAGAATTCATATTTGATATTCCTGAAGAGCACACTGATAAAGAAGAAGCGTTTAGAGGTGGGGGTAAGGTTATCTATTTTGATATATAGAGTAACCAACAACAAAAGAGACCGATTTCGCTTTGCGAAATCGGTCTCTTTTCTGCTATAGGCCATACGCCCTTTTTGATGTAGTATACATTTCATGTTCGCAAAGAAATCTCTTGGACAAAACTTTCTCAACAATAAAGGCATTATTGCAAAAATCGCTGAAGCGGGAAAATTAAACACGGGTGATACCGTAGTCGAAATTGGACCGGGGCAGGGAGCACTCACTGAGGCGCTTTTAGCAACCGGTGCGCGAGTTGTTGCAATTGAAAAAGATGATCGACTAATATCATTTCTTTCCGAAAAATTCTCATCTTTTATACACACTAATAATTTTATTCTTATACATGGTGATGTACTAGAAGAACAGATTCTTCAAAAAGTAATAGGAATAATAGGGGAAGATTCATACAAACTTATCGCAAATATTCCTTACTATATTACCGGACAAATTATTCGTACTTTTCTTGAAAGTCCAAAAACACCCACAGAAGCAATTCTTATGGTTCAGAAAGAGGTTGCAAATCGAATACTTACTCGTGACGAAAAAGAAAGCATACTATCGATAAGTGTAAAAATATTTGGTGCACCCCACCTTGTCACACACGTATCTCGAGGAAGTTTTACTCCAGCACCCAACGTCGATTCTGCGGTCATATCAATCGACAATATTTTAAATCCTTTTGCCGATCCGAAAGAAAAAGATTTATTTTTTGATTTAGTAAAAACAGGATTTGCACACAAAAGAAAGAAACTTATCTCAAACCTAGAAGAGAAGTGGGGCAAGGAACAGTTAAAATCTGTCTTCAAACTACTCGACATATCAGAAAATATTCGACCTGAAGAGATTACGGTAGGGCAATGGAAAGAAATAAGTCGACTTATGACAAATAGCTTATCGCAGAAAAACAAATAGGAATTCGCAAAGCGAATTCCTATTTGTTTTAATCCTAACTTCTTGCTACTAACTACTATTTAGCTCCTGGCAAAGAAGTCCCTACCAGCGTCATCATTCCATAATTTGGAATTGGAACACAAGTAATACCCACATAAAACCAACAAGCTTGAACACCCGGAACAAAACCACCCAAATGCCACACACCAGGAACACCAGAGAGAAAGTTTGGATAAGGAAGTGTTGCGTAAGGTGTATACACAAGAGGACCCGTAATAGGAACAGAACTTAAGTAAAGCGGGGTAAAATACACCCACAGATTTGCACTACAAGTACAAGGTATAAAAAAGTTTGCCAAACCTCCAAAATGAGTCATGGGCGGAACAAGGGCATGAGTAGAAGTCGGAAACACGAACATGCTCATCATAGAGACAAGTAAGACTACGCCAGAAGCTTTATATATAATTCTTCGTATCATATTAAAATTGTACATTAAGAACAAAATAATCCTTATTCACACCATTACCATTTTGTACATAAATCATAAGTGGAAACACCTGGCCTTTCAACTGACCACTTTTTATAAGTTCCTTGGTCTTATCAAGATCACTTATGTTGAAACGAATTGATGTCCCATCGGCTGAGACAGAAGAAAGCGCCCCAAGCGTTGTAACAAGATTGCTTCCACTTAACAAATTCTGACCAGAAAGTGTAACAGAATCAGTCGGCAATGCCGGAGAAGGTGAAGCGCTTTGAATAACTGGTCGTGGAGCAGGCGAACTCGTTATAACAATACTTACTTTTTGACCACTATTTTGACTTGTGCCATTTTTATTCTCAACATACGCATCATATGTTCCATTCGAAAGAGCAGGAGCCTTAAAAGTAAGGGTGAAGCCATCAGCACTCGCAAGACCTGTTATTTTTGTACCACCAATCACAAGAGTGTTATCTATTTTATCAAAATTAACGCCATAAGCCTGTGCTTCTGTTCCTGGGGCAACCTGATAGTCAGAAAAATTATAAAGACGTACAGGATATGATTCTTTAAGTCTTGCCAAAAAACCATCGAGAGTAAGTGCGGGATCGACAGAATTGGTGATTGTGCTTATAACAGAGGAAATTGGATTTTCTTTAAAGAGCGGAACTGCTAGTGCAACGGGATCTTGAGAAGACGTTGCAACTGTTGGTTTTTTTATAGAAATAATACTCGTATCAATAGAAGGTTTAATAGTGGTAACACCAAGACATCTCTCTTTTGCTACACCTTCCAAATCAGCACATTTATCAATAGCCTTGCTCTTTTGAACCTCTTTAATAACACAATCTTCAGCCTCTATCGCATTTGTTGCATTACAAGGGTAAGAAGTTTTTGTCGTTATTACTGGTAAAGAGGCCGTTTCTGTTTCGATTCTGAAACAGTCTCGCTCAGGATATTGTGATTGAAAAACCAAACACTCAGTTTTTTGATTGACTGAAACGGGCGAAACAAAAGGTGTGTTATCTTTAAAAATAAAATAAAGAATACTGCATGCAACCACAAAAATAAAACCAATACTCAAGACAATAGTTTTTTTATTCATCAAAGAAAAGTATAACACAGGGCATGCGAGTTAGAGAGATTCTCTTGTTTTTATCCCCACCTAGTAAGAGACCATTATTACCTTTATAATAAAGAAGTATCTGCTGTCTTTGTAGCACTCTCCTTACCCTAACTACCAGCTACTAACTACCAGCTACTATTTTCTTATGCCCCAAAAACTATCAACAAAAATATATCTGGCTCTTTGTTTTTCAATCCTTCTTATTATCATCGGAATAAGTGCTGGCCATAAAAAAAACTCAAAAGTAAATAATGGCACCATTCAAGCAATTATTGAGGAACGTGTAAAAAAATCTCTCCAAGAAGACACTGACGGTGATGGTCTTAAAAACTGGGAAGAGTCTCTTTATAACACCGATCCAAATGAAGCCGACACCGATAAAGACGGCACAATGGATGGGGAAGAAATAAAACTCAAAAGAAACCCAAGCGTAGCAGGACCAAATGACAAACAGACATTAAGTCTTGTTGATGGAATTGCCACATCAACAAAACCAATTACTGCAACTGACCGATTTTCTCGCGAACTATTCACAAAATACATAGAAGCAAAGCAGGCAGGTAAGGAAATAACCCCTGATTTACAAGCCCAAATCGCCGAAGACCTCCTTTCTAAGGACTATACTGAAGACTTACCAACAATCACAGAAGCTGATATAAAAATAAGCACAAAAGAAGACGACGAACTCTTGCAATCATACGGAAACAAACTTGCAACAGTTCTTAGTAAAAAGAGAAACCTAAATCTAGAGCAAGAATTGGTTATTCTTGAACGAATTATGGCACAAGGAATGACCGAAGAAGATAAAACCATGCTCAAAGAAATATTGACACACTATACGACCATTAAAAAAGGCATTCTTGGACTACAGGTACCAGCACCTTTTAAGGATTCACACATAAATATCGCACAGGGAATCAACATACTTGGACAAGCAATTGAAGGAATACTCGATCTTTCGACAGATCCCGTAGGTTCAATGGTAAAAATTGGTCGCTACCAAGATGCAATTGATCTATTAAATGCTGGCCAGATAGCAACACGCTCTCGTTTTCTTGAACTCAATTTACTCTTTTCCCCAACTGAGGCAGGGTATATGTTTACAAAGTAGTGTATAATGAAAAGAAAATTGCCATGAAAATAAATGGTCTTTTCTCACAATCTATTGCCGCGCTTCTTGTTGTAACTTTTATTGTTCCTGCAAGCTATTTTTTCAAGCCTGAACAAGCGGAAGCCTCCGCGCAATCATGTGCCGTAAGTTACGTACTTGGTACCGCAAGTACTGCAACTGAGTACGTAAAAGAAATCATAGGTGTCCCGGTAGGAACCGGACAACCAGTAAGTAATGCTCTTACGGCGGGTAGTACCAACGAACAATCTTTTAACAACTGTATTTTACGACCACTTGCAAAAATAATGGTCGTGGCACTTATTCGTAATATTGGTGCAAGCATTGTTGACTGGGTAAACTCTGGATTTGAAGGAAAACCATTATTTCTTACTGATCTTGGAGGATTCCTACGAGATACTGCGGATGAAGCAATCGGAACATTTATCGAAGGAACAGAACTTGGATTCCTTTGTAAGCCTTTTGCATTCCAAATCCGTATTGCACTTGCCTATAAATACTCACAACCGTTCCGTAAACGAATCACCTGTACTCTTTCTCAAATTGGTCAAAATGTAGACAATTTCATAAATAATAATGGTGGGGTAGGGTGGGATGACTGGCTACAACTTACAACTGTTCCAACAAATAACGTATATGGTGCATATCTCACAGCAGAAAGTGAGCTTGCTCAACGAGCATTGAATGCGGCCGGAATAAAGACGAAGAAAATTGAACTCGGTAGAGGTTTTCTTGATTTCGAAACCTGTGATGAGTGGGAAAGCGCAGATGATGTTTACAGACGAACCCAAGGAGGTGAAAATGGTGAGGCGAGAGGTGCGTTTAGCCAAACTGTAACAAGCTATGGTCCAGATCAATTTGTTGGAGCTCAGGCAGGGACACAAACTCAAACAACTGATGGAAACTCAGGTATTATTGTAACCACGACAGAAGGTGGAGGTATTGGAACCAATCTCTCAGAAAAACCTCTCTGTAAGAAATCTACAACAAAAACTCCCGGATCTGTGATAGCAGGTAAGCTTGATAGTACTTTTGCACAGGGAGATATTCAACAAGCGGTAGCACAAGAAATCGACGACGTAATCGCTGCCACAATGAACCAAATTGCACAAAAAGCGCTTCTCGGTGCAGCGGGCCTTCTTGGACTTAGTAAAAACAAAGGTTATTCAAGTGGATCTCAGTATAAACAAAAATATCAAGCGCTCTATTTTGGTGACACTGTGACACCAACAAGCTTTAACCTAAATGGTGCAACAAGTGAGAGTGAAAATTATCGCTTTGCAAGCTTCGCTGATGCATCAGCTGGTATTAATGCAAACTCTGCTGTACAAGACATAAACAACGTTACTGACCAAACAGCAACCAAAGCAGTCAACGAACAATTGGAGCAGATAAATGCGACAAATTCACAGGCTCAGGGCACATCGAGTGCAAAAAATATCGCACTCAATCAACCCGCTCGCGCATCAAGTATCGGAAAAAGTGCAAACAATGCAAATAATGGTATCAAAAGTGAGAGTGTGACCGTCTTTGGAGCAGCTCAACCATTCCAAACAGCGGGAAATGAAGTAAATCCATATTGGGAAGTTGATTTACGATCAGAAAGCCAAATAAGTGAAGTGAAAATATGGCGCCCAGAGGGAATAGCTGCAACTGAAAGCCTTGAAACATTCCGTATAGAAGCACGGGACGCGAAAGGGGATAATGACACCAATCCTTGGAGAAGCGCTTCTATTGTAGCATCTGACAGCAGCCCAAACCCGATTATTATTCCAATCAATCAGAAAAAACAGTATATTCGAGTAGTGAAAGATGCGGCGGCGCGACAGTATAATAGACGTACTTACAGAACACCTCTCTCACTTGCAGAAGTCGAAGTAATGGACACCGGTACACCTGTTTCCGGTAGTCAGTCATCAGTAACTATCGGAAGTGGCGGTGCGACAAGTACAAATGTGACGATTATAAGTACTACACCAAAACTCACCATTACACGTGGTTCAGGAACAATCGTTACAAACAGTAACAATCTCATTCATCAAGCAAATATATCAGTAGGCAAAGACACCTCGTCAGGTCTTGCTCTTGAGACAGCACTCTTCCGAAACGGAGTACCGTATCCATTCCTCTCTGTATTCTCAAATTATGATATGTCATATGGTATTACAAACGGAATCACGCTTAATAGCACAGTAAATCGAACCACAGACGCTTCAGGAACATTCACAAACATTACGGTGACACCGAAAACCTCTTACACCCTTACAAGTACTGGAAAAAGAAGAAGCGATGCTCCTGTGGGGGGATATACTCTCAAGACCACATTACGAAATCTCGCTGGGGAAATCATTGAAACACAATCGACAGAATTTGTAGTACAATAATAAGGATGAAAAAGATCTTCACCAAACATTTTCTTATATCATCACTCTCAATTCTCGGAGTGATGGTTTTGGTGTTGATGCCGAAATTTGTACAAGCACAAGACGCGTTTGATTTTGTAACAGGTTTTGTAAACAAAATATATGCCATACCCTCATATGCTATTTATAACGGAATTATTCCAGTTATAAGTGTGGCTGTTCGAATAGTGGGTGGATTACTTGATTTTGGTATACAGTTCTCAATGAATAGCATGGGTATTCTTAATGACCCATCCATTGCAATAGGGTGGAAAGCAGTACGCGATGTTTGTAACCTTGGCTTTATCTTTGCACTTATCGCTATTGCTATCAGTACCATACTCGATACCACTGGCTGGTTTAGTAGCTATGATGCAAAGAAAAAGCTTCTAACTGTGATTGTAGCAGCAACCCTTATGAACTTCAGTCTTTATGCAACAAAAGCTGTAATTGATATAAGTAATGTTGCAGCACAATGGTTTTATGATGCTACGCTAAGACTTGTGCCAGGAGAGGACACTGGTGGCGTTGCAGAAAATAAAAGCTTAAGTTTTACCCTATATTCAACACTCAAATTTGCAAAATTCTATCAAAACACAGATCTTAACAACCAAGGAGTAGAGCGTTTTGCTATTGGTATCGCACTTATCGTACTTAACCTTTTTGCTATCAAGATGTTATGGGGGATAGCATTTCTCTTTATTGGTCGAGGAATTACTTTCGTCATACTTCTTATCACATCACCTATATACGTGATGGGCTTTGTCTTACCTCAACTTGAAACCCAACAAAAAAAATGGATAGAGGAATTGAAAACAAATGCAATGCTTGCACCAATGTTCTTACTCACACTCTATGTCGTGCTTTATTTTATAAATAGTATTTACGGACCAAACAGCCAACTCGGACAAATGGCAAATAACTCAAGTGGATCTTTAGGAACAGCGTTTTCATACGTGGATTATATTATGTTTGCAATTGTCTACAAACTCCTTGAGAAATGTCAGGAGGTGGCAAAGGAATACAGTAGTGAGACAGCGAGTCAGATAGGGGACACATTCAAAAATGGACTTGGATTTGTTGCAGGCTGGGCAGGTATGCGTACAGCAGGACTCGTTGCAAACAAAGCGTTAAAATCTACAGCGTTGGCAGACCTTAAGGGAAGTAAATATTTTGGTCGCATGGGCCAAACACTAGAAGAAGGACTAGCTGGGGTTGCATCTGGTGATATGGGCACATCCTCAAGCCTAAAAAATCTTGGACTTGGAGGACTTACTGGTAATTTTGGTGGTGGCAAAGGATATAAGGGTCTAGCAGAAAAAGAGAAAAAAGAAGCCGATGATCGTAAGGCGGCACAAAAAGCACGGGAGGCAAGACAGGGTGTTAATACCGCACGTCAGAATTTCGAAACAAATAATCCAGTTACAGAGGGTGCACTTACCAACGCACAACAGACACACAGACAAGCGGTTGCCAACGAGCAAAGAGCAGCTCAAAATGCCACATATGCTCACAATACCCATGGTCCAATATCAGCCCAATATCAAGCAGCACAGAGACAACACCAGCTCGCACAAGCAGCACTCACAACCGCGACAACTAATCTCAACACAGCCCAACGGAATCACAACGATACCCAAAACAACCTTAGAGACTCTGTTACAGGTCTTTCAACAGAACAAATTAAAGCCCTTGGTAAAGAAAACCTTGAGAAACCTGAATTACTTCAAGCTCTTTCATCAAGTCAATTCCTCGCCCTTGTTAACGAGAAGGATAAGCCGGAGGCTGATAAAAAGAAACTTTGGGGAATCCGACTTAGCCTTGTTACAAATGCAATCAAAAAAGCAAACACTCCACCAACAGCAGATCAACAAAAAGAAATTACTTCAGCTATTAAACGATACTCTGACAAAGAACTCACAAATCTTGATCCAGAAATACTCAAGAATCCAAACTTTGCAACAACAGAATCTATTCCAGATTATGAAAAATTCAAGAAGATTCTTAGCAGCGATGATGTGGCGCCTTCAACCAAGGCAAGAATGAAAGACGCAAGATATGCAAAACTTGAAAATGAAATAAGTCTTTCCGTAGGTGGAAATACAAATAGTCAAAAAATAACAGATGAATTCAAAAAGTTTAAGGATAGTACTGAGATCGCAAATCTTAATCACACAATCCTTGCAAACGAGACGATCATTAGGGACAACAAACTTCTTACCATAAAAGTTCTAGAAAAAATGATAAACATTGACGGTAATGACGCGACACGAGATGCAATAAAAACCTTTGTGACAAATAATCCAGGAGCAAGAACAGACATAGAAAACTGGCTCACAAAAACCAGGGGGTTGCAATTTTAAAATCAAACTATGGAATTTTCACAAGAACAAAAAAGAATTGCTTTTAGAAAGCTATCAAAAAACATTAGAGAATTTCTCTTTTCTGAAGAACTTAGTGACACACTAATTACCATTGGAAAGAAATACTCTCTCCTGCTTGATAAGGTTGAAGTTATCGAAAGTGAAGTATTCTTAACCGTTGAAGGCCTTCAAAACGCAAGTGATTTTATTCCAAATATAAAAACAAAACTAGGGGTATCAGAAGAAATTGCATCAAATATAGGCAAAGATGTAAACGAACTCATTTTTGTTAAAATTCGTTCCCTAATACAAAACCCATCAGATGAAACGGATACAGAAAAGGAAGAGGCGGACAAATCTTTAGAAAAAAGAGAGACTGATACCCGTGAGGGAATCCTTGCCGAAATTGAAAATGATTCAGTTGCACACATAGAAGATACACACAAACTACTTGCGCCACTCTCAGTATCAGCCACACAAACAACAATCACCGAAATTCCAAAACCTGAACCAAAGAAAGAGGAGAAAAAATACACGGTTGACCCGTACAGGGAACCAATAATATAAGGGTTCGCAGCCTACAACAAATGGCTTATAGCAAACAAAATCAATTCGTCTACGAATTGATTTTGTTTTAATTTCTGTCACAGGTAATGAGCTATGTGCCACAAACTCTTTACTGTTGTATACTTACCATATGCGTTTTCAAGTACCACAATTTATCGAAGTAGAAGATAAAATCATTGGGCAACTAACCATTAAACAGTTTCTCTATATCGCAGGAAGCCTCGGACTCTCGTTCTTAATCTATAGACTTATCGGAAGCTTTATTTTAGCATCCATATTTATTATTCCACTTATTGGCTTTGGTCTCGCCCTTGCATTTTACAAGGTAAACAATAAACCCTTTATATTTGTCGTAGAATCAGCGTTTAAATATTTCTTCGCAGAAAAGCTCTATCTCTGGCACAAAAAAGACCGGCCTATCGCACAGAAAGAAGAAGATGCGGTAGTAACTGACATGATACGCCTTGCTGTTCCAAAACTATCTGACAGCAAACTTAAAGACCTCACCTGGAGTCTCGACATCAAGCAGGCAGAAAGTCCTGTAACCATGCAGGGAGGGAAGAGGAACATGTAATAGTAGTTGGTAGTTAGTAACTACTAACTAGGGAAGATAACCATGGAAACAACAATAAAAAGTTTTACTGAATTGTATGCTTGGCAAAAAGCACATCAACTAACAATACTTATTTATCAATGCACAAAAAACTTTCCAAAAGATGAAATTTTTGGATTAACTTCACAAATAAGAAGATCAGTGTCTTCTATAGGTGCAAATATTGCTGAGGGTTTTACACGTAGAACATCCAAAGACAAGGTCTATTTTTATACAGTAGCATGTGGTTCAGTATCTGAAACACTCAACCACACACTCCTTGCACGAGACCTTGGCTACATCACAAAGGAAAAATACGAAGAAATTGAAGAACTGCGCATCGAGACACACAAATTATGTAATGGACTCATAAGTAGTATAAAAATATAGTTAAAAGTAAACCCTGGCTACGTGTCAATAACTACCGTATAATAAAGAAGTAACTGTTGTATTTGGTTTTCTGTCTACTCCAACTACTAACTACCAGCTACTAACTACTATTTTACATGTCGACAACACCATCAAAAAGTACACAAGATTTTGTTCCAATAAAAGAGATACGCCAAGGAGTTGTAATACTCAAAGACGGTGGCCTACGTGCAGTTATCATGGTCTCATCTCTCAACTTTGCCTTGAAATCTGGCGACGAACAGACTTCGATCATCATACAGTTTCAAAACTTCTTAAACTCACTCGATTTTTCTACTCAGATTTTTATACAATCACGAAAGCTCGACATACGACCATACATCGCACTTCTTGAAAACCGAGTAAAGGAGCAAGTAGGGGATTTGATGAAAATACAAACCCGTGAATACATGGACTTCATTCGCAATCTTACTGAGACCCAGAATATTATGTCCAAAAGCTTCTTTGTGGTGGTACCTTATTCGCCAGGAGCGCTTAATTCCAAAAATTCTATAAGTAACATGCTTCCAGGCCAAAACAAAACAGCGTCAGAAAAGACCGAAGCGAAGATTGAACAGTTTGAAGAGCAGAGAAGCCAACTCGAACAAAGAGTAGGAGTGGTAGCACAGGGTCTTGCTCGATGTGGACTTAGAAGTGTCCAACTCGGAACTGAGGAAGTAGTAGAACTTTTCTACAAAATCTTCAATCCGGGAGATACCGAAAAACCAATTCCGCTTAATTAAACCACCAACGTCTCGCTATTATATGTTATTGCCGATATAATAAAGGAAATAAAATATCTTATGGGATTCTTCGATTTTTTAAAAAGTAACAAAGCTAATCAAACAAAAATAGCACCTATTCTTCCTCAGGAAATATATGAGGCGGGTGTTTTGGAACTCAAAGACGTAATAGCACCCTCAGCGCTTAAGGTAACACCCCGAGAACTCAACCTCGGTGACAAAGTATGTCGAAGCTTCTTCGTAATTTCATACCCACGATACTTATCAGATAGCTGGTTTGCGCCTATTATCAACCTCGACAAGGTGTTTAATATCTCAATATTTGTACACCCAGTAGATACAGCACGAGTTTTGAGACAATTCCAAAAGAAGGTAGCAGAGGTACAGAGCCAAATCAACGAACGTGAACAAAAAGGTCTCGTGCGCGACCCAATGCTTGATACCGCTTATCAAGACCTTGAAGGATTGCGAGATTCTCTTCAACAGGCTCAGGAAAAACTCTTTGATGTAGGTCTCTATATTACACTCTATGCTGACAGTGAATCAGAGCTTGATAAAACAGAGTCTGAGATCAAGTCCATACTTGAATCAAAGCTTATTTATGTAAAACCAGCGCTTTTCCAACAAGAACAAGGTTACCGAACCAACCTTCCAACTGCTACTGATGAACTCATGGTTCATTCAAAGCTCAATTCTTCACCGCTTTCAAGCCTTTTTCCATTCATTTCATTCGACCTTACTTCAGATAAGGGTATTTTATATGGTATTAATCGCCACAATTCATCACTTGTACTTTTTGATCGCTTCTCTCTTGAAAACTATAACTCCATAACCTTTGCAAAATCTGGTTCTGGTAAGTCATACACAACCAAACTCGAAATTCTTCGAACGCTGATGTTTGATACGG